>OLLH01000130.1_pt1 | contig 59406 bp, 47 predicted proteins | sample 1604451 | NCBI WGS metagenome assembly OLLH01 (sample SAMEA104055714, study PRJEB20765) | soil metagenome | isolation source: soil
TATACGAACATTCAACAATATGCGGTATCTGCCGGTAGATTACAAATCTACCAAATTAATTAAAGCAGGATTGCAAATCCTGCTTAGCGGGGGAGGGGGAAATTTCAGATAAATGAACTAAATTTGTACTTTATTATTCCATTATGGCACAAATATCATTCACCGTTTCAGCAAGAACAGCAAGGTTAATTGGGCGTGAAAACGTTGCCAATGCTGAAGGGGCTTTAATTGAACTTGTAAAAAATTGTTATGATGCCGATTCTAAATCTGCTATAATCTTAATTGATAAGCCTAATGATACCATCTTAATTATTGATAGTGGCGTTGGAATGACGGATAAAATTATTAGTGAACAATGGATGACTATTGGAACAGATGATAAATTAAATAATGCCCTAACATCTTCAGGAAGAATAAAAGCAGGTGCGAAAGGAATTGGAAGATTTGCTCTTGACAGACTGGGCGAAAAATGTTCAATGCTTACATTTCCAGTTCACAATGAAATTGGATATAAATGGATTGTTAATTGGGGAGATTTTGAAGAAAAAAAAGATGGGCGAAATATTAAGATAAATGAGGTATATGCTGAATTAAACATTCTAAAAAATACTACTTTCAAAAATGAATTTTTAAAAGAAATAAAAAATAAAGACGTTTTAAAATTACTTACTAAAGAAATTTTCAATAACGGTACTCTTTTAAAAATAACAGGACTTCGGGATGAGTGGAACGATCAATCAATAGCCAAGATATTTGAAAATCTTGAACTTCTAACTCCGCCTGATGGCGCAAACAGAATAAATATTTTTTTAATAAATGGAACAGAACCCAATAAATATGGTTTAGTTCCCAATACGAATTTTAGTGATTACGATTATAAGGTTGTTGCTACGTATAAAAAAAATGAGCAAAAAAAAATAACGATAAAAATCCATAGAAATGAATTTGATTTAGGATTAATTGACGACAGACTTTTTGATTATCCTGAAATGAAAGTATTTCCATTTGACAAAAAAACTTTTAAAAAAGAACGCTTTGAACTTGAATTATCATTCAATGAAATTATAAAGGGATTTGAGGATAAAAAAGGAATTGCCAATACAATTGGTGATTTCGAGTTTACTTATTATTTCTTGAAAAATGTATTTACTAAAGAAGACAGAGATAAGTTTAAGTACAAAGAGTTTACTGGCGATAGAAGTTTTTGGTTGAAAAAATTTGGTGGCATAAAATTATATCGGGACAATTTTCGTGTTCGTCCTTATGGTGAAATTGGCACACCCTCTTATGATTGGCTAATGTTAGGTGAAAGGTATGGACAAAACCCTGCTGCTGTTTCAAGAAAGGGAAGTAGAATCAGACCTAATCAAGTTGCAGGAATTGTGAAATTTTCACGATTGTCAAATGATTTTTTAGAAGATAAATCAAGCCGTGAGGGATTGCAGGAAAATGAAACATTTGAGCTTCTCAAAAATATTTTAATTGCAGTTATAAAGATTCAAGAAGATGATAGAAGTACAATTGCATTTAATCTACTCGAATTACACAAGGTTTTAAATCAGGAAGAACAGGCGTTGGAAGAAAGTGACGCAATAGTTGATGAAGATGATGAAACCGTAAATAAAGAAACTCAAGAAGAAACTAAAGCAAAAAATAAAACGGTAAAAAAAGGCTATAAAGCAGCTCAATCAAAATTAAAAGAGAAGGAAGAGGAATTAGCAATATCAAGAGCAATGGCAAGTGCAGGTATAATGATTGCAAGTTTTTCTCACGAATTTCATGGCATTAAAAATGACCTAAGTTCAAGAACCAATGATTTAAGAAAATATCTAAAAGAAGTAATTGATTTAAATAAAATAAAGAATATACCTGATAGGAAAAATCCATTAAAATTAATAGATGATTTTCAGAAGCAAGACAATAAGATAAAGCAATGGATTGAGTTTTCAGTTGAATTGACCAAGAAAGACCGAAGAAAAAACAAAAAGGTTAATCTCATTGAATACTTTACCAATTTTAATAAAATGTGGGAAAAGTTATTTAATGAAAGAGGCGTAAATTTTTCCTACAACTATAACAAAAAGGAAAATTTTACAATTAAAGTTTCAGAACTTGATTTAGATACCATTTTCGACAACCTTATGACAAATTCAATTGAGGCATTTCAAAGAAATGGATTTGCAGGGAACAAAGGCATTTCCATTAATTTAGAAAATCAAGGCAATAAAGTTTTAATCAACTATTCTGATACTGGTCCGGGAATACCAATTCAATACAAAAATATAACGGATATATTCAATCCTTTTGAAACATCAAAAAAAGATGATTTAGGAAATGATATTGGAACTGGTCTTGGGATGTGGTTAGTAAAATCATCAATAGATTCTAACAAAGCCCGTGTCGAATTAATAAAACCGAAATCGGGCTTTGAGCTAAGAATATATTTCAAATCATTAAATTAATTTAAAATGGCAAATACAAAATACACCATTGCAATAATGGATGAGGAACCAAAAGAAAGGGACAGATTTGTTTCTTTCTTTGAAAACGACTTTAATGTTGTCGAAATTTCTTTTGTTTCATCAGTTGATGAATTGATTGATGTAATTAAATCTGAAAAGATTGATGCCATTGCCATAGACTATAAACTAAAAGACCACAAAAGTAAATTTAAAGAAAATGGCGACTATTTTTTCAAGCAATTAATTAGCAGACTGGCGGATTTTCCGGCATTCGTTTTAACTCAAGATGCTGAAAAAGCTAAAAAAGAAAGTAAGTTAATTAAACCAAGATTTATTATTGACAAGACAATATTGCACTCCAATATTGATAAAGAAAAGGATAATTTTAGAAAAGAAGTGAAAAGTGAAATTAAAACATATAAAAGTTTATTTACTGAAAAAATAAAACGACTAAAGACATTAGATAAAATTAGGAAAGCCAAAAAAGGACTTGATGAAAAACTTGAAAACGAATTTCTAAATCTTAATAATGAAATTGCTCAATCTCTTTCAGGATATGAAGCCCTACCATTAAAATATTTTTCTCAAGAGACTAATAAGAAACTTGATGAAATTATTTTCAAAACAGATGAATTGATTAAAAAAATTTCAAAGAAGAAATAATGCACCCTTTCAGAGAAAAAACACCCAAGCATAGGAAAAATAGAAAACTGTGTAAGCACTACAAATCTTATAGAGGTACATTGCGAATTGACTTCAATGAAAGATGTGGCTATTGCAATGATTCTGATTTAAACTTCAAAAGAAGTTTTGTCATTGACCATTTTGTTCCTCAAAACCCAAGTGGATTTTCGCATGCAATAGCTCCTAATTATTATTATAATCTCATATATGCTTGCTCTTTTTGCAACGGTAAAAAAAGCAATACTTGGGCAACTGGACATGCAACTACCCATAATGATGGTTCGGTTGGTTTTATTATGCCAACGAAAAAAGCGTATGGCGATTTATTTGAAAGAGCTATTGATGGGTCAATTGTAGTTAAAAATAACTCTCCTCTTGGTAAATACATTCACAATGAATTAAATCTTGGATGGATACTGCATTCGCTTAATTGGAAATTTGGAAAGATTTTACAGCAAGAAACTATACTCGAAAAACTATATAAAAAAAGCAAGGATGCTACGATTAGAGCTGAAATTGATTCTTTAAAAGTTATCAGAGTTGGCGTAGTAGATGATATAAATGCAATATTTAATGGAAGATAAAAAGCGGACAGGTTCATTTTATACTCCAAAAATCATATCTGATTTTTTGGTGGACTACCTTTCAAAAAAGGTGAAAGGTGATGCTTTATCAGTATTAGAACCAAGTGCAGGGGATGGCATTTTTATACGTTCGATGTATGGTCATAAATCATTCTTGGATAAACTAAAAAAAGTTGTTGCTGTTGAAAGAGAGCAAAAAGAAGTAGAGAAAATAAAAGAAATTACAAAAAACAAATCTCTTCAAACAAAACATTCAGATTTTTTAGAATTTCAAAATAATAATAAAACGAAATTTAACCTTGTTATTGGAAATCCGCCATATATAAAAAAGAATTTATTAGAAGAAGAGCAGATTGTTCTTTGCGAGGATATTCATAAAATATTTCCGGCTCTTTCTGACCATAAAATAAAAAACATTTGGACAGCATTTTTAGTTAGAAGTATAAACTTTGTTAGCGAAGATGGAATATTAGCTTTTGTTCTTCCTTCAGAATTACTTCAGGTAAAATTTGCAGCGGAACTACGAGCATTAATATTAAAAGAATTTGAACGTGTTGAAATTTTCACGTTTAATGAATTGCTTTTTAAGGATTGCAAAGGACAAGATACTTTACTTTTAATAGGAGAGCGCAAAGCAAAAAACAAAGGTGTTTATTATTGTAACATCGACAAATTAGCAGACCTCGAACAACAAAAATTTACACTTGCACAAAATGTAAATATTAGAGAATCAAAGTGGACACACCATCATTTGACAACCGATGAAATTGAGCTTTTAGAAAAAATAAAAAAACAAATAGAAATTGTTAACCATTACTGCACATCTAAAGCAGGGATTGTTACAGCCGCAAATGATTATTTTATAGTTGATGCTAAAACTGTTCAAGAATATTCGTTAAAAAAATATGTGAAAGAGATTATTCAAAAAGGTTCTTTCGTAAATGGTAGTGTTGTTTTAAGTCAAGTTGAATTTGAAAATTTAGTTAAGCAATCGAAACCAACTTATCTGATAGCTTTGAATAAAGCCTCTAAAATTAAAATAAATGAAAGAATACATCATTACTTTGAGAAAGGATTAGACCTTAAAATAAACGAAAGATACAAATCCTCTATTCGTAATACGTGGTATGAAGTCCCAAATATAGGAACACCACCCGAAGCATTTTTCTTTAAGCGGTGTAATGAATATCCTAAGCTAATTAAGAACAACGCCAACGTATTAGCCACAGATAGTGCCTACACAATTTTGATGAATGCAAACTACGATATTGACAACTTGATTTTTTCGTTTTATAACTCATTAACACTTTCATTTGCAGAATTAAATGGAAGGTACTACGGCGGTGGCGTTTTAGAACTTACGCCAAATGAGTTTAAAAATTTGCCCGTTCCTTATGTTGACGTAAGTGCAAAGAATTTCAACTCTTTTGTAAAAGATTTTAAAAGTAAAGAATCTATCAAAGAAATTTGTAAAAGAAATGACCTTTCTATTCTTAAATCTATAGACAAAAATATAGATACTGACAGCATTACAAAACTTTTTAATATTCGGGAGAAATTGTATTTTCGAAGAATTAAAACAAATTAATTGAATTTTAAACAAGCTCGCTAACTGAAAGAAATTATATAATGTTTGAACAAACCTTTAAAAACATAGATGATATACTGCACAAAGACGCAGGCTGCGGGAGTGAATTAGATTATGTAGAGCAAACCTCTTGGGTGTTGTTTTTAAAATACCTGGACGATTTAGAGAAAGATAAAAAAACAGCAGCCGAACTTTCCGGAAAATCCTATACGAACATCATTGCTCCCGAATTTGGATGGAGCAAATGGGCTGCACCGAAATTAGCTGACGGAAAGCCAGACCATCACAACGCGCCCACAGGCGATGATTTGTTAGAAGTGGTAAATAATAAACTATTTCCTTACCTCAAGAAGTTTAAGACGTCTGCCGAAAGTGCCGACACCATTGAATATAAAATTGGTGAAATTTTTAGCGAATTAAAAAACAGAATACAAAGCGGCTACAATTTGCGTGAGGTGATAAACCGGATTGATGAACTCCGTTTTAGGACGCATGCTGAAAAGCATGAGATGAGCCATTTGTATGAATCGAAAATACAAAACATGGGCAACGCCGGGCGTAATGGTGGCGAATACTACACCCCAAGACCTCTGATTAAAACCATTGTAAAAGTGGTTGCACCGGAGATAGGAAATAAAATTTATGACGGCGCAGTAGGTAGTGCGGGCTTCCTTTGCGAGGCTTTTGAATACCTAAAAGCAAGTAAAAACTTAACAACAAAAGATGTAGAAATATTACAGAAAAAAACTTTTTACGGAAAGGAAAAAAAATCATTGGCATACATAATTGGTATCATGAATATGATTTTGCACGGTGTTGAAGCGCCAAATATTGTGCATACCAATACGCTTGCTGAAAACCTTGCAGACATACAAGAGAAGGATCGTTATGATATTGTGCTTGCTAATCCGCCATTTGGTGGAAAAGAACGAGCAGAAGTACAACAAAACTTCCCAATAAAAACCGGCGAAACCGCCAGTTTATTTTTGCAGCACTTTATTAAAATAATGAAAGCAGGCGGCAAAGCAGGTGTTGTAATTAAAAACACTTTTTTGAGCAATACCGACAATGCTTCTGTAAGTTTACGTAAGCTTCTTTTAGAAAACTGCAACTTGCATACGGTGTTGGATTTGCCCGGAGGGACATTTACAGGTGCAGGAGTAAAAACGATTGTATTGTTTTTTGATAAAGGTTCATCCACAAAAAAGGTATGGTTTTACCAACTCAACTTAGATAGAAACTTGGGCAAAACAAATGCACTGAACGAAAAAGATTTAGCAGAATTTGTTGAGCTACAAAAAACAAAAGCCGAAAGCGAAAATTCTTGGACTATAAATATCAAAGATATTGATGCCAATACCTTTGACCTATCAGCTAAAAATCCAAACAAAAAAGAAGAAATTTCTTTACGTCAGCCACAAGAAATCTTGTCAGCAATGAAAGCCTTGGACGAAGAAAGCGCCGATATTTTAAATTCAATTTTGGAATTGATATAATTTACAAATGGAAAAAGCTACAATAACTAAACTAAACAAATCATTTGAAGAATACGCCTACGAGCAAGATGGTGTTGAATATTGGTTGGCTCGTGAATTACAAGAATTATTGGGCTATGCTGAGTGGCGTAATTTTTTAAATGCAATTGACAAGGCAAAAGAAAGTTGTAAAACCACTGCTGAAACGGTTTCTGATCATTTTGTTGACGTCAACAAAACGATAGCAATGCCCAAGGGAGCGGAAAAGCAAGTAGATGACATAATGCTTACCCGTTATGCTTGTTATTTGATTGCTCAAAATGGCGATCCAAAGAAAGAACAAATTGCATTTGCACAAAGTTATTTTGTTATACAAACCCGAAAACAAGAATTAGTATGAAAGGTTGGATGTACATATTAGAATGTTCTGATGGGAGCTATTATACCGGCAGCACCAATAATTTAGAATTGCGATTGCTACAACATCAAAACGGTGAAGGTGCAAATCATACTAAAAAACATTTGCCCATAAAATTGTTATATTCAGAAGAATTTCAAAGAATTGACGAAGCATTTTATCGAGAAAAACAAGTGCAAGGTTGGAGTAGAAAAAAGAAAGAAGCATTGATAAATTTAGAACATAATAAATTACCACAACTCTCAATTGCATATAGAGATATTGTGGTTTCGAGAGCCTCAACCACCGTTACGAAGAAGAATGTTCCTGCGGTGCCTGAGGTTCTCGAAGGCACCGATGATGAAGTAGTTTCGAGAGCCTCAACCACCGTTACGAAGAAGAATGTTCCTGCGGTGCCTGAGGTTCTCGAAGGCACCGATGATGAAGTGGTTTCGAGAGCCTCAACCACCGTTACGAAGAAGAATGTTCCTGTGGTGCCTGAGGTTCTCGAAGGCACCGATGATGAAGTGGTTTCGAGAGCCTCAACCACCCTTACGAAGAAGAATGTTCCTATGGTGCCTGAGGTTCTCGAAGGCACCGATGAGAAGAAAAATTAGAACGCCGAGTAAAAGCAAACGACAAAGCGATAGCAGGAAAAAAAATTAAAGGGAAATAAAAACTGATATGAAACAAGGTTGGGAAATAAAAAGACTTGGGGAAATCGCTGATGTTGAATACGGATTTACCGATAAGTCAACAGAAGAAGGTGATTATAGATATGTTAGAATTACTGATATTGATAATAATGGTGAATTAATTTCAACAGAAAAAAAGTACCTTAAACATTCAAAAGAAGCAAAAGAATTTTTAATTCGTGACAATGATTTACTTATGGCAAGAACAGGTGCAACATTTGCGAAAGTTCTTCTATACGAAGATTTTGAACCTTCTGTATTTGCATCATACCTTATCAGAATTAAATTCAAAGAGAAAATTGAAAATAAACTTTATTGGTATTTCACAAAGACAAAATCTTATTGGGAACAGGCGAATAGTTTGGCTTCAGGTGCAGCTCAACCACACTTCAACGGAGCAGCAGTTAAGCAAGTAATATTTTCTTATCCCAAATCTCTTCCCGAGCAACAACGCATAGTAGCCATATTAGATGAAGCCTTTGCCGCAATTGCCAAGGCAAAAGCCAATGCCGAACAAAACCTCAAAAACTCCAAAGAACTTTTTGATGTTTATCTGCATAAATACTATACCAGTAAAGAAGAAGGTTGGGAAGAAAAAAATTTGAAGGAAATTGCTGAATATTTTAATGGGTTAACTTATTCACCTAAAGATGTAAGGAATAATGAAGGAATAATTGTTTTGCGTTCTTCCAATGTTCAAAATGATGAACTTGATTTTGATGATATTGTCAGGGTAAACTTAACTGTAAAAGAAAAAATTATTGTAAAGAATGGCGATATTCTAATGTGTAGTCGAAATGGAAGCAAAAGGTTAGTTGGGAAAACCGCTACAATAAAAGACTTGGATGAAGAAATGACTTTTGGAACATTTATGATGATTATAAGAAGTCAATATAATCCATATCTGGCTTGGTTTTTTAAATCAACGGATTTTCGTAAACAAATAAGTGGTGGTGAAAATACAATGATAAATCAAATAACGAGGTATATGCTTGATGACGTTGTTCTTTCTTTCCCTCCTATTGAGACACAAAAAGGAATAGTTCAAAAGTTAGATGCTTTATCCACAGAAATTAAAAAGTTGGACACGATATACAATCAAAAAATAAATGACTTAGAAGAACTGAAAAAATCAGTTTTACAAAAAGCATTTGCAGGAGAATTATCAATGGTTAAATGTTAATTGTTATGAAAGAAAAATTTAAAATTATACCGGTTAAATTGTTAGAGGAATATAAATTAACAACTAACCATTTACCATTAACAATTGCGTTCAACGCTTTAACGGATGCAGAAATATCTACTGAGACATTTAGTTTTTACACTTCTGTATCTTCTGTTTTTTCGAGCAAAATAGAGGGTGAAGAAATTGAATTGGATTCCTACATAAAACATAAAAAATTTGGCATTGAATTTTTGCCTGACTATACCAAAAAGATAGATGATTTGTACAATACTTACACCTTTGCGAAAAGCAATGTGTTAAATAAAAAAAACATAGAAGAAGCTCACAAATTATTGAGTAAACATATTGTAGCCAAACATCATCAAGGAAAAATACGCGTGCACAATATGTATGTATCTACTCCCGATGGCCGGATAGAGTATGTTGCGGCCACGCCTGATGTTGTGGAAAAGGAGATGCAAAAATTTTATGATGATATTGATGTATTAATTTCAGCTAAATTAAATATACAAGAAGTTTTTTTCTTTGCCAGTTTAATACACTTAGTATTTGTAAAAATTCATCCTTTCAACGATGGCAATGGTCGTACTGGGCGCCTATTAGAGAAATGGTTTTTAGCACAAAAATTAGGAAGCAAATCTTGGTTTGTTCAATCAGAAAAAAACTATTACCAACAACACCAAATCTATTACAACAACTTAAGACTTTTAGGTTTAGAATATCAAGAATTAGATTATAGTAAAGCACTTCCTTTTCTGTTAATGCTTCCTCAATCAATTGTTAATTGTTAATTTTTAATTGTTAGTGGTTATGAGGGATAATGTTATAAAAATAAAGAGTTTTAGTTTTGCCATTCGCATTGTTAAGTTATTTCAATATTTACAAACGGAGAAGAAAGAGTATGTGCTTTCAAAACAACTTTTAAGGAGCGGAACTTCTGTGGGAGCTATGGTACGAGAAGCTGAACATTCGGAAAGCAAGTTGGATTTTATTCACAAAATGGCCATTGCTCAAAAAGAAATCAACGAAACAATTTATTGGATAGAATTATTGAAAAGTACAGATTACATAAATACAGAACAATTTGACAGTATGAATACTGATAGTGTAGAACTGATTAAAATGATTACCAGTATAATCAAAACAACGAAAACTAATTTGAAATCTAACCTTAAACCAATTGTTAATTGTTAACTATGAATTGTTACTGGAATTAACCATTTATAACTAACCATTTATAATTTATACTTAAATAATGAACGAAGCAGAAACAAGAGCCGAATTAATTGACCCCAAGCTAAAGGCTTGTGGCTGGGGCGTTGTAGACGGTTCTAAAATTCTTCGTGAATACAATATCACCGCAGGTAAAATACAAACCGGAGGCCTGAGAGCAAAAAAACTTACAGCTGATTATGTGTTAGTTTATAAAGGCATTAAACTGGCGGTAGTAGAAGCGAAAAGTAATGAGTTGGAAGTTGGCGAAGGTGTGGCACAAGCAAAACAGTATGCGGAAAAATTAAAATTAGAAACCACTTATTCTACTAACGGAAAAGAAATTTATAGCATCTGTATGAAAACAGGTGCTGAAGGTTTAGTCGCCAATTACCTTACACCAGAAGAACTCTGGAACAAAACCTACCCTAAAGGCTCGGCTACTGAGCTTGCCGAAGTATGGAGAGAAAAATTTAGTACCGTTCCATTTGAAGATATTGGAGGAACAAAAGGAGCAAGATATTATCAGGAATTAGCTGTAAACAATACATTAGAAGCGGTTGCAAATAATTCTGAAAGAATTTTACTGACTTTAGCCACAGGTACTGGAAAAACATTTATTGCTTTTCAAATTGCCTGGAAATTATTTCAAACACGTTGGAATTTGTCTTCGACAAGCTCAGACTACGTATCAAGACGACCACGCATTTTATTTTTAGCAGACAGAAACATTTTAGCAGATCAGGCTTTCAATGCTTTTTCAGCATTTCCAGAAGATGCTTTAGTTAGAATCAGCCCCAAAGAAATAAGTAAAAAAGGTAGTGTGCCGACAAATGGTAGTATTTTCTTTACCATTTTTCAAACCTTTATGAGTGGTAAAGACAAAGAAGGCAAACCCGTTCCGTATTTTGGTGAATACCCAAAAGACTATTTTGATTTCATAATTATTGATGAGTGTCACAGAGGCGGAGCAAATGACGAAGGAAACTGGAGAGGTATTTTAGAATATTTTTCGCCGGCGGTACAGTTGGGTTTAACGGCTACACCAAAACGTAAAGACAATGTAGATACTTATAAATACTTTGGTGAGCCGGTTTATATCTACTCACTCAAAGAAGGTATCAACGATGGTTTCCTTACGCCTTTCAAAGTAAAGCGAATCAAAACCACGTTAGATGATTATATCTTCACAAGTGACGACCAGATTATTGAAGGAGAAATAGAAGAAGGTAAATTATATACCGAACCCGACTTCAATAAAATCATTGAGATAAAAGCAAGAGAGGCAAAACGTGTTCAGATTTATATGGACGAAGTCAATCAAAATGAAAAGGCAATTATTTTCTGTGCAACACAAGACCATGCTGCAGCCGTTCGCGATTTAGTGGCTTCGGCACGCTCAGCCGCCAGAAGGGTTACTGAGCCTGTCGAAGTAAATTACTGTGTGCGTGTTACTGCCAATGACGGAGAAATTGGCGAGCAGTTTTTACGGGAGTTTCAGGACAATGAAAAAACGATTCCGACAATTCTTACTACTTCACAAAAACTGTCGACTGGCGTAGATGCAAGGAATATTCGCAATATCGTTTTAATGCGACCTGTAAATTCTATGATAGAGTTTAAGCAAATTGTTGGTAGAGGAACAAGATTATTTGACGGTAAAGAGTTTTTTACCATCTATGATTTTGTAGATGCCTATCATCACTTTGCAGATCCTGAATGGGATGGAGAGCCTTTAGAACCTGAAGGGCCTAAAGAACCAAGAATACCAAAACCATATCCCACCGATGGCACTCCTCCAGATGATTCTGAAGAAAGCCCCATTCCTAAATTAAAGCGAATTAAAATAAAATTGAAAGATGGAAAAGAACGCGAAATACAACACATGATTTCTACTTCTTTTTGGAGTGCTGACGGTAAACCTATTTCGGCAGAAGAGTTTTTAAATAATTTATTCGGCTCTCTTCCCGACTTCTTTAAAAGTGAAGAAGAATTACGAACCATTTGGAGCAATCCAATGACACGTAAAACCTTACTTGAAAAATTAGGAGAAGCAGGTTATGGAAAGGATGAACTGGCAACTTTGCAACAATTAATTGATGCAGAAAAAAGTGACTTGTTTGATGTGTTGGAATATGTATTTAACAGCGACATCAAACCAATGACACGACAGGCAAGAGTTGCAGCAGCAGAAGCTACCATTTTTGCGTTGTTAAATGATAAACAAAAAGAGTTTATAGAATTTGTTTTGAGCAAGTATATTGAGACCGGTGTCGAAGAACTTGATCAGGAAAAATTACCAATCTTACTGACAAACAAGTATCAATCTTTAGAAGACGCAAAAGAAATTTTGGGTGACGTCGCAAATATCAGTTCATTGTTTATTGAGTTTCAGAAACATTTATATCAAAAGGAAGTAGCGTAATAATAATGAACTCATGGGCTCCTGATGGACTCAAATGCGTCACTGTACAAGCTGACAACGGCGCTGTGAATTGCTTCATAATTGCCCCAACTGGGATTTGCGTGAAGCTTTGTGTGTTGTTAATCCCGTCCTACTTAGCCTTTTGAATTTGTAATCTATTTATATCTTTGCATTTGTTTACTAATTCCAGATTAATTAGGATATAATTGTGATGCTGAGATCTATATTAATAAAGGTAATTTTACACGAGCGGATAAAATATCCGAAACTCAGGAATCAGAATAACATGTGTCAAGTAACAGGCGTACAAGTAAAACCCATCATGGAAATTTAAACTTAAGTCATAAAATGAGAACGTTAAAATATAGCATCTTATTAACATTTTTTATTACCCTGGTAAAATCAACTATTGCTTACTCTCAAAATATCGAAGGTACATACAAAAGGAATTTATATTGTAGAAGTTGTTATGAAACCTTGACTCTTCAACCCAAAGGAAAATACGAAAGAGAATTTGACCTTGACCAGGGAGGGCCTAAATATAGTGGAACATATAAAATTATTGGCGATACTCTTATACTAACAGATGATAATTCCAAAATAAATAGTACCAGTGAGCATATTAGACGCAAGAAATTTATTATAAGTAAAGCCACCAAGGACATAGACATTACAGAGGTATTCTATCCGGTTGGTGGTGCGAAGAAAATAATTATCAAAACAATAAATTGACGAGCAGAGGCGGATATGTATGTACTCCAAATTTTCTATCCTTGCAATTGCCTATGAAAAAGTCACTTCTCTTATTTGCACTATTACCAGCTATTGTAACCGCGCAAAAAGTGGATATCCCCAAGATGCTTTGATAATTGTTGAAGCAATGAAGAAGAAACTTAAAGAGATTGAACTATGAGCAGACTCATAGGTGAAAGCATATTTATAAGCTCTTCGCTATTAATAAATGAAAAAAAATAGTTGTCCTTAATGAAAGAAAAATTAAAAATTATACCTATTGATTTATTGGAGCAATACAAATTGCAGTATAATACTCGGTAGGTCAAAATTGGAAAAATGAATCAAATAGAAATATACAAAGGAAAAGATAATCAAACTCATGTTGAGGTTAAATTTGAGGACGAAACGGTTTGGTTAACCCAACAGCAGTTGGCTCTTTTGTTTAACCAAACAAAGCAAAACATAAGTTTACACATTAATAACTGCTTTAAAGAAAAAGAACTACTAAGAAAATCAACTGTCAAGGAATCCTTGACAGTTCAAAAAGAAGGTGGCAGAAAGGTTTCGAGGAAAATTGAATACTATAATCTGGATGTTATCATCTCTGTTGGCTACAGAGTAAAATCAAAACATGGTACCCAATTCCGTCAATGGGCTACGCAGCGCTTAAAAGATTATTTAGTAAAAGGATATGCTCTAAATGAAACACGATTACAACAAGTGTTGCAAAATATGCAACAGTTAGAACGTGCGGTTTCTGTAATAAAACAATTCGGAAATTCCGAACAGTTGCAACTTAACGAAGCCAAAGGTTTGTTGGATATAATTAGCAATTACACCCAAAGTTTTGTGCTGCTAAATAAATTTGATAGCCATAAACTGGGAGCAGAAAAACTAAATGAAAATATTACCTATGAAATAAAATATGAAGAAGCTGCAATGGCAATTGCCGAATTAAAAAAGCAACTTATTTCAAAAAAAGATGCTACCGAATTATTTGGCAATCAAAAAGACAGTAGCTTTAAAGGCTTACTGGGCAATGTTGTGCAAAGTTTTGGCGGAGAATATTTATATAAAAGCATTGAAGCAAGCTGCACACCTTATGTATTTCGTTATTAAAATCATCCCTTTAGTGATGGTAACAAACGTATTGGTGCATTTATGTTTGTGTGGTTTTTGGAAAAAAACAAACACCGTTTTAAAAAGAACGGCGAAGTAAAAATAAACGATAATGGATTAGTGGCACTTGCGCTTTTAGTAGCTCAAAGCAATCCCGATGATAAAGAATTGATGGTGCAACTGATTATTAACTTAATTAATAACAAGTAATGAACGGGCATAACAAAACAGTAATAAAAAGGGGCGAAAGCCTCTTTTAGCGGTACACCCAAATAAAGCCAATTATTAATTTTCAAATAAGAAAGTTTAACTGCTCGGAAAACCATTTGGCAGTCGAGTTAAAAAACCGTTTGCTTCTGAAAGCCACAACCCATGTAATTCCTGTGATGGCATTTGTTAAAAAAATTTCGTCCGCTTTTAAAAGATCATCTGTTGTAAGGCAACCTTCGTGAATCTTTTTTTTATGAGTCTTGGCTATTTTAAGTACTTGTGTCCGCATAACTCCCGCCACACATGCCTCATTTAAAGATGGTGTGAAAAGCTCCCCATTTCTAACAATAAAGATGTTTGAGCTAATGGTCTCGGCAATATTACCATTCGTATTTAAGAGGAGGCAATCGTCCAATCCTTTTTGAGTTTTATAAATACCAGCCAAAACATAACACAAGCTATTAGAACTTTTTAAGTTAGATAATTTACCGAGTGGCTTTGAGGTGTCTTTGTAAATATCGATATTGACTCCCTTGGTATTTAATTCAAAACTGTTAGATGACAACTCTTCTGTTTGAAGTACAAAACCAATGTCAGGATTTGAAGGCGTATAATAACCACCCGGTAAACGATACACTTCGAATCGCACACGGGCAGAGCTTGTATGTTTATTTTTATTTAAGAGATTCTGTATTTGCGTTTTAAAAAAAACAGGATCCCATTCCGGTTTCAACTTCATTTGCAGGAAAGCCATTCCATCCAACAGCCTGTTCATGTGATCTTCAAAGAAAAGAGGCGTGCCGTTCATCACCCGAATTGTTTCGAACAAGGCATCTCCATACATAAACGCTCTGTTATCCGAAGTAAATACAGGAGTATGTATGTCTTCTATCTTTCCGTTTATGGTAACAAACTGTTGCAAATTATTTTTTTGTTTTTTTATTACTTAATCTCATCCATTATAGCCAGCAAAGAACTGTTCGGTTCTATCAGGATAGTTTTTAATCCGGCCTTCGTTCCTGCTTCATAATCTCTTTTTGCATCACCAATAAAATAAGATTCTTTAGGATCAATATTAAACCTGCCCATAGCTTTTTCAAGCATCAATGAATCAGGTTTACGGCAAAGACACTTCCCGTCAAAGTCAGGATGGTGCGGACAATAGTAAATTGCATCCAAATAAAGTCCGTGCTTTTTTAATTCATCCATCAGGTATCCATGTGTTTTAGCTACATCTTCATGCGTGTAAATACCTTTGGAGATCCCGCCCTGATTGCTAATTAAGATAAGTAAATAGCCCCTTTTACGAAACTGTTTTAAAGCCGTCATCACATCATCATTGATAATGAAAGCTTCTACCATATAGGTATATATCCCAGTGTTGTATTCTTTGTTGATAACCCCGTCTCTGTCCAGGAATATTGCTTTGTTCATAATTAATTTTCTCCTCTTTTCTGCGCCTTAACTGCCTGTTTCATCCCCCTGCGCCCCTTCAAAGGGGACGTTTTTTTCTCCTCTTGAGAGTGGTTGGAGGTGTGTTCTTCAAACTATAAACTAAAATGACTCATCTGTTCAATAAAATGTATAAACAGACCCGGTCTCAGTGCGAGTGTATATACAATTCCAAATATAGCGCCCCAGAAATGTGCATTGTGATTTACATTATCACCTCCCTTTTTATTCATATAAAAGGAATAAATAAGATATGCCACACCCATTAAAATACCGGGTAGGCCTAAGACACCGTATAGATATATTTTTTGAACCGGATTAAAAATAATGGACGCAAATACAACAGACGAAACACCACCGGAAGCGCCTAATGAATGGTAACCGGGACTATCTTTTTGATTTACATAGGTTGGTAAAATAGACAGGATAATACCTCCGAAATAAAGCAGTAAAAAATAATAGGTCGATTTTGCTTCAAAATAATAATCGTATGCCTGCTCCACCTGGCTCCCAAAAGAATACAACACCAGCATGTTAATGATCAGGTGCATCCAGTCTGCATGAACAAATCCGCAAGTGATAAACCGGTACCACTCGTTTTTTCTGTTTACAGTATATGCGTTAAAAATAAGTTTCCCCATCACATCACCTGACTTAAAAGCCCAAATGGACACAGCAATTGTTATAATAACAATATAAAAAGTCATTTATTTAGAAGGGGTTTTGGGTGTTGTTTCCTTCGCGTAACTTACTTTTTTCAATACCTTGCCCATTTTATAAATTACTTTATAATTCGGTTTGCCATCCTTTTCATAGTATACCATTTTACCGTTTTTATGCCCGTTCACGTATCTTTCTTTTCTCATCACCGGTCCGTTGAAAGGATACCAATACGTATTTTTTCCATTCAATTGGCCCAGCTTATAAGTTTGTTCCGACAGCTTCCCGCCTTTTTCATAGTAAGCAGTCCAGAGGCCGTTTTCCTTATCGTCTTTATAAGCTCCTTCCTGGAGAATTTCTCCTGTCTGAGAATATGTCACCCACCTGCCATTTTTCTTTCCGTTTAGATACCCGCCTTGTTGTTCAAGTTGTTCTTTTGTGTTGTAATATTTCCATACGCCATCTTTAATACCCATCTTCTGTATTCCTGCATACATTATTTTACCGTTAGGATGCCAGCCTGTCCATACTCCATCCAATTTACCACCGGTGAAATTTCCTTCATCCTTTTTATTTCCATTAGGATGCCAAGAAGTCCATGTGCCTTCTTCTTTTCCTTCTTTGAAATTTCCTTCATGCTCCTTCACCCCATCTTCATACCAGCTTGTCCACAAGCCATCTTTCTTGCCATTTTTATAAGATTCTTTTTTTAATTTTTTACCATTTTCGTACCAATATGTCCAGGTCCCATCTTCCAATCCATCTTTAAAAAATAGTTCCTGATCTACTTTTCCTGAAGGATACCAATAGGTCCACTTTCCTTCTTTTTTATCTTGTTTAAAAGCGCCTTCCATATTCTTTTTTCCTTTCGGGTACCAACGATTCCAGAGACCTTCCAGCTTGTTGTCTTTTACCATTCCCTGGGCTTGAATCGTCCCATCTTCAAAATACAAAGTCCGGGTACTGTCTTCTTTTCCATCCTTATAAAAAGATTCTCTTTTTAACTTTCCTGTATAAAACCTGTATTCTCCTCTGCCTTCCAATTTCCCATTTACGTAGGTTTCTTGCGACTCTATTTCCAGGTTATTGTGCCATCCGATCCATTTCCCCTCCGGTTTGTCTTTCACATAATTACGCTCGAACATAGGGTTTCCATTTTTCCAGAAACCTTTCCACTCACCATGTTTTAAACTGTCTTTATAAAACATTTTTATTCCGACACACTCAATCTCGTCTTTGTAAAGCATTACCCATTCGCCTGTTGCAAGAGAATCGCGCTGATTGTATGAACCACCTTCCTCATACCTTAGTGGAAAAACAAATACTTTTTCTCCATTTATTTCTCTGGATATGGGTTTATCCTTTGATGCAGGTTTTTGAGCCATTACAAACGAGGAAAAGAAGAAAAGAAAAAGAAGCGCTGCGATAATTTTCATGTTCATGATTTGTTGGTTTGTGGCCTCACCCAAGCCCCTCTCCGCCTAAGGCGGAGAGGGGCTTTAGTTAGTATATTACCTCCATCGCCTTGAAAGAAAGGTTAGGGTGAGGTTGTTCGCAAAAGTACAAAAAAGCCATCACAATATTTATCTTTTGAAGAGTGCATTTGAATTTTGTATTATGAAGTGAATACATGATATTTGTAGTTAGTGATTTCCTCTGATAGCTTTAATCATTGCAGCAATTGCAATTTTGCCATGATTTTATTCAATACTTGGTTAACTCTTATTTATTTTATTATCTTAGTTATAACATATCTAAACTTTAAACTATTTATATGCTAAAACTTACGAAAAACTATTTAATCAGTCTTACCGGATTTACCGTCATGGCTTTGATGTATGGAATAACCGTCCTTTATAAGAATTATTTTTACATCGGTTTCGAGGAATGGATAGCCTTTATGACTATTAAAGTATATAGCTCCGGATTATTGTTCAGCCTTTTGTTTATCACCTTTTTCTCTCTCTCGTATCAGAAAATAAAACTTGGACACATTTTACTTTTTGGATTCCTGAATGGCCTGATATATGTACTTCTTATCTTTTTAATTTCTTTTTCCATGCCTGTATTTCCTGATGATTTACTGGTAGATGATTTGCGACTTTTAATTTTTTCCACTGTAGGAGCTCTTCTCTTTTTATTTTTGTTAGAGAAAACAACGAATATATGGTTCTCGCCGAAAGAATATCTTTTGACAGGTATTCTGGGATTATTACCTTCTTTCCTGCAAATAATTTTTCATCACGGAGTAAACAATACAGATAGAGGCCAAAACATCATTCTACCATGGCAAATAATTATCCCGATGGGAATAAATTTTTTAATTTTAATGCATAGAAAACGCGCTACAATTCCAATTTCAAACGTTGCTTAATAACAGAACTTATGCCTACTAATTTCAAAAGGGATATTATCGAATCTATTAAAGAGTATCCTGCGGGAAAAGTAAAAATAGCGATAGCCGATATTGATGGGATATTACGTGGTAAAGTAATTCATAAAGACAAATTCCTGTCTATCCTGGAAGATGGATTTGCTTTTTGCGATGTTGTTTTCGGGTGGGATTCATCGGATACGCTTTACGACAACGCCGATTACACAGGATGGCATACGGGCTACCCTGATGCAAAAGGCAAAATTGATCTTGCAACATTTCGTACTATTCCATGGGATAATGATATCCCTTTTTTCCTCGGCGATTTTTCCGACAAGCAGGGAAAGCCTTTGGCTGTCTGCCCAAGATCCTTATTAAAAACGATTAGAGAAACGAGTATAAAAATGGGCTTTCAAGCTGTTTTCTCAGGAGAGTTTGAATGGTTCAACTTTAAGGAAACGCCTCAAAGCTTGCATGATAAAGAGTATAAAAATCCACAGCCGCTTACCCCGGGTATGTTTGGCTATTCAATAGCACGACCCGGATTGAACAAAGCCTATTTCAACCAATTGTTCGATCAGCTTACTGCCTTTGGTATTCCGATAGAAGGCCTGCATACAGAGACCGGGCCTGGAGTGTACGAGGCAGCAATACTTTATTCTGATGTACTAGAAGCCGCAGACAGAGCCAATTTATTTAAAACAGCAGTGAAAGAAATCGCCAACCAGCACGGCATCATCGCCAGCTTTATGGCTAAATGGAACGAACATTTACCGGGTTGTGGCGGACATGTTCATCAAAGTCTGTGGGATGCCGACAAAAAAAATAATCTTTTTTACAATGAAAAAGATGTCAATAAAATGAGCGAAACAATGAAGAGTTATTTAGCCGGACAACTTTTTTGCCTGCCACATATTCTTCCGATGTATGCTCCTACCATCAACAGTTACAAACGCCTGGTAGAAGGCGCCTGGGCTCCTACCACAGTTACCTGGGGTATTGATAACAGAACCACCGCCATCAGGGTTTTACCCGGCGGAGCTAAATCCACCCGGATAGAAACCCGCATTGTTGGCGCTGATGCGAACCCTTACTTATCCATGTCGGCCAGTTTGGCTTCGGGCCTGTATGGTATTAAAAACAAAATGAAGCTGGAAATCCAACCTACTAAAGGCAGCGGTTATAAGGATAAAGGAAACGGTGTAGTGCCGGGAAACTTAATGAAAGCTACTGTTGATATGAAAGAGTCTGATATTGCAAAAGAACTTTTTGGCGAAGTCTTTGTGAATCATTTTGTACAAAGCCGTGAATGGGAATGCAAACAATTTTCGAAAGCCGTTACCGATTGGGAACTTAAAAGATATTTGGAAATTATTTAAATAAAAATGAAAAAAACATCATCTATCCTATCTTAAAAAAATAAACAATTTTAAATTAAAAACATGCACAATAACTTAATAGCAAGAACGTCAGTACATATTAATAGCGCATCCTCTACGATTTGGGATGCTCTTACCAAACCTGAACTAATAGAACAATATTTTTTCGGAACACGAGTACAATCTGACTGGAAAGTGGGAAACCCAATTATTTTTAAAGGAGAATGGGAAGGTAAAGAATATACTGAAAAAGGAATTATATTGAAAAATGAGCCGGAAAAAGTACTTCAATACAACTACTTCAACCCCTTATCAGGTTTGGAAGATGTTCCTGAAAACTATGCTATTATTACCTTTGAATTAACGAAAGAAAATAAAGGGATCACATTAACAGTAAGCCAGGACAAAATTGCTTCGCCTGAAGCCAAACATGATTCGGAACAAAACTGGGGAAAGGTATTAACCGGTTTGAAAGAATTGGTTGAGAAGATTCTTGTCTAAACTTTTATAAAATCTGTACACGTTATATTTAATCATGCAACAAAGATATACCTACAATTTCCCCACCACCATACGATTTGGGGCGGGAGTAATTGACGAATTAAGCGATCATCTAAAAGCGAACGATCTGAAAAAAATACTGATTGTTAGCGATGCTATCGTTACTCAACTACCTTTCTTTAAAACTATTTTAGATAGTTTGAAGGGATCAGGAATTGGCTTTGAAGTATTCAGTGATATTCATAAGAACCCGGTTAAATCGGATGTATTAAAAGGAGTTGAAGTTTTTAATTCCGGAAAATGTGAGGCTATTATTGGTATCGGTGGCGGTGTAGCGATGGATGTTGCACGGGCTATTGTATTGAAAGTACATCATCACGAAGACCTTTTTCATTATGATGATCTTATCGGTGGAGATAAATATGTAACCGGTCCTGTTCCCTACTTTATTACTGTCCCTACTACAAGCGGCACGGGCAGCGAAGTTGGCCGAAGCGCTATCATTGCGGATGATGTAACACATCAAAAGAAAATACTCTTCTCGCCCAAATTATTAGCTAGGATTGTGTTCGCAGATCCAATGCTAACCATGGATTTACCACCGTTCGTAACGGCTGCAACCGGCATGGATGCCTTAACGCATAACCTCGAAGCGTATCTTGCGAAAATGAGCCACCCGATGTGTGAGGGTATTGCGCTGGAAGGCATTTCGATGATCTGTTCTTCATTGGAACAAGCGGTAAATAAACCCGATATTGAATCCAGATCGAAGATGATGATGGCTTCTTTAATGGGTGCCGTTGCTTTTCAAAAAGGATTGGGTGTTGTGCATTCTTTAGCGCATCCGTTGTCGAGTTTATTGGACACGCATCATGGATTGGCTAATGCTGTTAACCTTCCTTACGGGATGCGCTTTAATATCGTTGGACAAGAAAATAAATTTAAGAAAATTGCCCGTGCTATGGAACTCAGGGAAGAAACCGGAGATGCTGTGGTTGACTATCTCTTCAAGTTAAATGCAAAAATTGGTCTTCCTACGCACCTAAAAAATATAGGCGTAAAACCTGAACATATTGAAGAGCTTGCTGATTTGGCTTTCGCTGATTTTTGTCATCCTAATAATCCCATACCTGTTTCGCGTGAGAATTTTAAAAGCTTGTATATAGACGCGTTGTGAGAAGAGAATTATAAATTATAAATTATGAATTATAAATATTTCTTTGAAAACAATCATTCATAATTTATAACTTACAACTCATTTTTAATGAAAATAACCATCGGCATCACGGATTGCAGCAAATGGGGGAACTACGAAAAGTGGATCTCGCAGGGTGATGCATCGATTGAAATCATTAAGCTTAGCTGGAAGGAAAATAATATTTCGGATATCGAGATATGTGATGGTATTGTCTTAAGCGGTGGCGAAGATGTGCATCCCCGTTTTTACAACAAACCGGAATATTATTCAATGCTCAATCCGAAAGATATTATTGAGCAACGCGACAAATTTGAATTGCAGGTAATAGAAACTGCCATGCAGAAAAATTTGCCTGTGTTGGGCATCTGTCGCGGATTACAAATCGCCAATGTTTATTTTAAGGGTACGCTTATTCCTGATATTCCAACTATGGGAAGACGGGGCCATTCGATGATACAAGGCATCGATGAAGCACATTTAGTACGGGTGGAAGAAGACTCTCTATTTAAAAAAATAGCGAACACCAGCGAAGGAATTGTAAACAGCGCCCATCATCAGGCAGCAGATAGTGTTAGCGATGAATTAAAAGTAAATGTAGTTTCAGACAATGGAATTATCGAAGGTTTGGAATGGAAAGATCCCGAAGGAAAACCTTTTTTACTCCTGGTGCAATGGCACCCGGAACGGATGCGAGATGCTGCAACAAGTCCTTTTTCTAAGAATTTACGAACGGCTTTTTTGGAGGGGGTGACGGATTTTTCTTTACACAAAAAATAGAAAAAAAATTGTATGCTAGCAACTGGTCGATTTGCGCACGGGTTGTGTGTTGTTAATCCCGATCTACCTAACCTTCGGATTTGTAATCCGAGCATAAAACTAATAAGCCTTACTAAGCCCGGTATTAATTAAAATCACATCTATCATTGATTCCAAATCAGCATAATTACGAGAATCGGCTGACCGACTAATTTTATTTCCGTATTTTTGCTCATGCTGTTTTGTTTAACATACTGTTTTGTTTAATTCGCAAATCAAACTTATAACATCTTGGGATGGGTGGTTTCAGTTACCCGCTCTTTTTTTTAAATTAGTCGGTTAGTAGTGAAAAACAATAAATGAATAAGTTCAATAAATCTTATTTATGTACAATAATCTGTATCCTCTTTTTTTTAATCAATAGAGTTACTGTTTCATATGCCCAAACCTGGTTGTGGGCAAAAAGCGAGTCAGGCCCCGGAGGAGGTGAGGGTTATAGTGTAGCTACGGATACTTTTGGTAATGTTTTTTTAACTGGAGAAAATAGAGGATTCTTCCTGACTAAATACGATGCATCAGGCAATGTGCTATGGGCAAAAAGCGAGCTAGGCAACATGGGAGGTGTGGGTTATAGTGCAGCTACAGATGCTTTCGGAAACGTGTATGTAACAGGATATTTTGGTTTTGCTTCTACCATTACTTTCGGAACAATAACCCTTTCCAACATAGGACTGATTGATATTTTTCTTGTCAAATATGATGCATCGGGTAATGTTCTATGGGCAAAAAGTGTAGGAGGAGGAAATGTTGATGAGGGTTTGGGTGTAGCTACAGATACTTTTGGTAATGTTTTTTTAACTGGATTTTTTTATTCGCCTACCATCACCTTTGGAATAACTACTCTTATCAATACCAGTGCAAATGGTTTCGATGTCTTCCTTACTAAATACGATGCATCAGGCAATGTGCTATGGGCAAAAAGTGCAGGAGGAACATCTTATGATGAGGGTTTGGGTGTAGCTACAGATGCTTTCGGAAATGTGTATGTAACAGGAGATTTCGATTCGCCTGCCATCACCTTTGAAACCATTACTCTTATCAATACCAATGCAGGCAATAATGATGTTTTTCTTGCTAAATACGATTCATTTGGCAATATACTCTGGGCAAAAAGCGCGGGAGGTACCTCTTATGATAAATGCTACAATGTAGCTACAGATGTCTCCGGAAATGTATATGTAACAGGATATTTCAGTTCTTCTGCCATTACCTTCGGAACCACTACACTAACCAATGCCGGAAGTGCGAATGTCTTTTTGGCCAAATACGATGCATCGGGAAAAGTACTTTGGGCAAAAGGCTCGGTAGGACTAAATGGGAATGTAGGATATAGTGTTGCTACGGATGCTTCCGGAAATGTGTATATAACAGGAAAATTTTCTGAAGCAGGCGTATCTTCCATCACCTTTGGCTCAATTACTTTACCTTTTCCTGCGGGATCAACTCCCATTCCGGGAGCAACTGATCCCATGTTTATTGTTCAGTATGATTCCACCGGCAATGTGCGCTGTGCTTCGGCATTAGCAAGCGGGGGAGATGATAAGAGCGGTGTTGCCACCGATGCTTTTGGTAATGCATACATAGGAGGTGATTTTATGATTAATCCTTTTATTGTTGGAACAGATACTTTACCTCTTACTGGAGGAATAGAAGATGTTTTTATCGCCAAATACACCTGTTGCAACAACGTTCCAGCTAATAACTCTATTACTGGTCCACAAACCATTTGTTATGGAGCTACACCGGCTACTTTAGCGGGCAATTTACCAGGCGGCGGCAATGGGTCTGTTAATTACATCTGGCAAACTTCCACGGATAATAGCCATTGGATAAGTCTTCCCGGTAGTACCAGCCAATCCTATTCTCCTGATCCATTAACAGCAAGCTCCTATTACAGAAGAGTAGTTGCTAATTTTTGTGATACCGTACCTTCTGCTCCTGTCCTGATAACCGTTTACACGGAGTTAACCAACAATACGGTAAGTGCAAGTCAATCCGTCTGTCCGGGTAATACACCTCATAAACTAATGGGATCCCTCCCTACTGGAAGTACTGGCAATTATATGTATCAGTGGCAAATCAGTACAACGAATGATACAACAGGATTTACAGATATCCCCGGGGCACAAAACATTGATTATTCACCTCCTGTTGTTAACACTGAAACATGGTATAGGCGAAGGACTTCTTCAGGGTCTTGCACTTATTCTTCAGCCGGGGCCGTTGATATTTCTATGAAACCACCATCTTTAATCAGCTTAGGGAATGACACTTCAATATGCAAAGGATATGTGATAAATTTAAAAACAGAAGCAGGGTTAACCAATTATGTTTGGCAGGATGGGTCTTCCAGTTCAATATACAAAGTAACTCATAGTGGAACATATCAGGTGAAGGCAAAAGATATTAATAATTGTAACGTTGTTGGAACTATTAACATAGTTGATTGTTCTATTGAAATTCCAGATATTTTTACCCCGAATGGGGATGGCAAAAACGAATCTTTTATAATACGCGGGTTACCTAAAAATTCTGAAATTACAATATATAACCGATGGGGTAATATTGTTTATCACAATTCTAATTATGATGGCTCCTGGAATGGAACTAACAAGTGGAGTGGCAATCCAGAATCTGAAGGCGTTTATTATTATATTGCAGTGCCTCCTGAAGGACAACCATTTACAGGCTATGTTGTAATCATTCGATAAAGGTAAAACAAATAATAAAATTTGCTATTTGCTCTGCAAGCTTTTGTACCGTATTCTTTTAGGCGCATTATCCCCTAATCGTTTTTTACGATTTTCTTCATATTCAGAGTAATTTCCATCGAAATAATAGGCTTGTGAATCGCCTTCGAAAGCCAGGATATGTGTACAGATTCTATCTAAAAACCAACGATCATGGGAAATGATGACAGCGCAACCGGCAAAGTTTTCCAATGCTTCTTCTAGTACCCTTATGGTGTTTACATCAAGATCATTTGTCGGTTCATCCAACAACAATACGTTCGCTCCTTCTTTCAACGTCATTGCTAAATGAACGCGGTTCTTTTCACCACCGGAAAGCATGGATACTTTCTTTTGCTGATCAGCTCCGTTAAAGTTAAATTTTGAAACATAGGCTCTTGAATTTATGCTCTTACTTCCAACTATCATGGTCTCATGGCCACCGGATATAACATCGTAAACTGTTTTGTCAGTCTGAAGTTGATCATGGGCTTGATCCACATAAGATAATTTAACAGTTTCACCTACTTTGAAAGTGCCGCTGTCAGGTTGTTCTTTACCCATGATCATTCGGAACAAGGTAGTTTTACCTGCACCATTCGGACCTATGATTCCAACGATACCACCTTGCGGTAAAGAGAAGGTTAAATTTTCGTACAATATTTTATCACCAAAAGCTTTAGAAATAGTATCCGCTTCAATCACGACACTTCCTAAACGCGGACCCGGTGGAATAAATAGTTCCAGTTTGTCCTCTTTTTGTTTGGTATCTTCACTCAACAATTTATCATAAGCTGAAATACGGGCTTTTGATTTAGCATGACGTGCTTTGGGTGCCATACGTACCCATTCTAACTCACGCTCGAGAGTTTTCTGACGTTTACTTTCTGTTTTTTCTTCAGTAGCTAATCGTTTTGATTTCTGTTCCAGCCAGGAAGAATAATTTCCTTTCCACGGAATACCTTCACCACGATCAAGCTCCAGTATCCATCCTGCCACGTTATCCAGGAAATAACGATCATGGGTAACGGCTATAACTGTTCCTTTATATTGTTTTAAATGTTGTTCTAACCAGTCTACCGATTCAGCATCCAAATGGTTGGTAGGTTCATCCAGTAATAAAATATCCGGCTGAGATAATAGTAAGCGGCACAATGCAACACGTCTGCGTTCACCACCTGAAAGATGTTTGACAGAAATATCTCCTTCAGGACAACGTAAGGCATCCATCGCAATTTCCAAACGGGTATCCAAATTCCAGGCATCGTGCTGCTCCAATAATTCCGTAACAGCTCCCTGGCGATCAATGAGCTTGGTCATCTCATCATCGCTCATTGGTTCAGCAAATTTATTGTTGATTTCCTCATACTCTTTTAAAAGGTTAACGACTTCTTTAACGCCTTCCTGCACTATTTCTTTTACCGTTTTATCTGAATCCAGAAGTGGCTCCTGCTCGAGATAACCAACAGAAAATCCCGGAGAAATAACAACATCTCCCTGAAAAGACTTATCAATTCCGGCAATGATTTTTAACAAAGAAGATTTACCTGAACCATTCAAACCCAAAATACCAATTTTGGCCCCATAAAAGAAGGAGAGATAAATATTTTTTAATACTTGTTTTTGAGGAGGATATATCTTACTCACCCCTACCATCGAAAAGATTATTTTCTCATCAGCCATGTTCTGTTTTTTATTTTAAAATGGATGCAAATATCGGTAAAATTTTAATACTCAAAGAATACCTATAATATCTTATATTTGTAATAAATTAAATCTTTTCATGAGGGTTTTTACTATTTGTTATTTCTTATTGATAACTGTTCTGTCGACCCAGGCGCAACAGCCTTCTAAGCTTAGTTATTCTTTAATTAATAAAATGAAAGTGCTTAATAAAACAGATAAAGATATTTCTTTGTTTGTAGAAGGCGATGTCAGCGAAATTAAAATGGTAACGGAAAGTGCAGGTGGTGTGTTTAAATATTCGGCAGGAAATGTTGCCGCTATTAAAATTTCAATCAGCCAAATTGGTTTGATAACAGCTATTGCTTCCGTCAAAAGGATGGAAGATTGTTCCTCGAAATTAGAAGCCTTAAATGATAAAATGGTGGTGAATAACGATATCCTGCCGGTTCATTTTGGATTTACTCCTCTAACCCAAGGGTACGATGGTTCGGGCGTAGTTGTGGGGATCATAGATACAGGAATTGATTTTGAACACCCTGATTTTAAAGATGAAAATGGCAAAAGCCGGATTAAATACATATGGCAACATTCTCCATTAACTGGCGCATCAAGTCCACAGCCTTATGCTTATGGACAAGAGTGGACGAATGTAGATATTGACAATGGAGTGGCCACTCATTTTGGCGAAGAATTTCACGGTACACATGTTTCAGGAATAGCTGCCGGTAATGGATTGGCTGTAAATAATTATACAGGTGTAGCTCCACAGGCAGATATTATTGTGGTGGCATTAAATTTTAACCAACCGGATGATGATTTGCTTTCTTCCATTGTAGATGCAACAAATTATATTTATTCGAAAGCAGATGCAATGGGTAAGCCGTGTGTTATCAATGCCAGTGTAGGCACTTATTTTGGTTCTCACGATGGAAAAGATTTGCCCGGACAACTGATAAATAATCTCATCGCAGCTAAAAATGGACGTGTTTTCGTTTGTGCTGCCGGCAATTCAGGAGGTGTTCCATTTCATTTACGCACTACTGTTCATTCAGATACGTCCTTTACATGGTTTAAACGCCCCACTGGCAGCCTTAGTTTTCAGGTGTGGGCAGATACTGCTAATTTAAAAAATATAAAATTGGCAATAGGGGCGGATGCAACAATCCCAAATTATTCTTTCAGAGGAAACACACCCTTTAAAAATGTAACTACAACTATTGATACTACGATTAATGATTCAATTATTTATAAAGGAAAACGAGTAGCAAAGGTCAGCCGATTCACTGAGTTAATAGGAGATAGATATGCCATTACCTTTACGATTATTCCTGATTCATCTGATTTTTTATGGCGAATAATAAGTACGGGAAATGGCATGTTTGATATTTGGGATTTTGATCTTGTATTTGACAATCTTCCTACTGCTTCTTTATTTCCTGATATTACGCATTACAAAATGCCCGATGCTGATCAAACAATTGTGAGTAGCTTTACTTGTGCTCCGAATGTTATAACGGTCGGAAATTACATTAATAGAAATTCTTATACAGACGTTAACGGAACAGTGCAGAAAGATCCAACATTGGTGACAGGGGCATTATACACAACGTCAAGTTTTGGACCGACCAGAGATGGAAGAATTAAGCCGGAAATAACAGCTACAGGCACCTATGTGTTATCTTGCATGCCGGTAGCAGAGTTTGCTTTTAGTATAGCGAATGAACCAAATAAAGTGGCGGCAGGCGGTAAACATATAAGAAATTCAGGTACTTCAATGTCTTCCCCTGTAGTTGCAGGAATTGCTGCTCTTTACTTACAAAAAAATCCTAATGCTAATTTTGTCGAAGTTAAAAATGCTATTATAAATGGTGCAAAGAAAGATCAGTTTACCGGGAATAATTTACCTAATAATTCCTGGGGTTATGGGAAAGCAGATGCGTTCAAAACATTGACAAATACTGCTGTAGGTATTGATGCGTTGCCGTATAATGCTATAAGTTGTTTTATTTATCCCAACCCTTTAAATGATAAAGCGATTGTAGAATATGATTTTGGAATTATCCATCCGGCTTCTGCAAACATACAAATAATAGATGTTCTTGGAAAGGTTGTTAAAGTAATCCCATTTAAAGAAAATATAGGAATAATAGAATTTAACAGAAGTGATTTAAATAGTGGAATCTATTTTTATAATTTAATTTTGGATGGTAAATTATCTTTCACAAAAAAATTAATTGTACTGTAATAATATACAAATATAAGATTGTTTCAAAAAGTATCAATTTGCAGTCATCCTGATCCGTCTCAGGCGGATCAGCATGACGAACTACTAACTTTAACGGCCTCTATTATTAAAAAAAGTTTACTCTATGAAAGAAAAAAAAGCTTCAAAAGTGATTTCCAATTATTTTTCCCTGATAAAATTTAGTCACACTATATTTGCTTTACCCTTTGCGATTATTGGATATTTCCTTGCCATAAAATTTACAAATGCAACATTTAGTTTAGTATTGTTTGTCAAAGTTATCCTGTGTATGGTGTTCGCCAGAAATGCGGCCATGGCTTTTAACAGGTACATTGATAGGGCTTACGACCAAATGAATCCCCGCACTGCAATAAGGGAAATTCCATCCGGCATAATTAAGTCTAAAAACGCAATCCTGTTTGTTGTATTAAATGTTGTGCTATTTGTTGTAACTACATTTTTCATCAATCCATTGTGCTTTTATCTTTCGCCGGTTGCCTTATTGGTAATTTTGGGTTACAGTTACACCAAGAGATTCACCGCTTTGTGTCATTTGGTTTTAGGACTTGGATTATCATTAGCTCCCATTGGAGCCTATCTTGCTGTATCTGGAAAGTTTGCGATACTGCCCATTTATTTTTCCTTTGCAGTATTGTTTTGGGTAACAGGTTTTGATATTATATATGCACTACAGGATGAGAGCTTTGATAAATCCCAACGACTTAAATCAATACCTGTTTTTTTAGGAAAAAACAAAGCATTGTTATTGTCTGTGGTATTGCATTTTTTTTCAGGCACTTTTGTATTAATAGCAGGATGGTATGCACACTTTAGCTTTTTTTATTGGATAGGAGCGTTTGTGTTTATAGGGCTACTTACCTATCAACACACCTTGGTAAAGCCAAATGATCTTAGTAAAGTAAACCTGGCTTTCTTTACAACAAATGGTATTGCCAGTATTGTATTTGCCGTATTTCTGCTTCTTTCTTTGTATTAAAAAATCATTCTTTTTTGATCTGATGGAAAAAAACATTCTTTTTTGTTCCGATGGGAATAGCGTGTATGGGTTGTTTTCTTGGCTTTTTATAGTCTGGATCCTGATTATTTTCAGCCAGGAAAAGTTCTGTTAAAAGCCATTTTCCTCTTTTAAATTTTAAGGCATCATAAGTTAAATCAGGACCGTAAAATTCATATTGACCTTTAAGATTATCGCTGGAAGGAGAAAGATGATCATTAACAATAGCCTTATCTTTATCTTCATATCGCAAGGACATTACAGCCTGGGAAGAGTATTGAAATATAATGCGACTCTTTGTTTCTTTTTTTAGTTTAAACATAGCGTACCCGAATTTAGGCTTAGTATTATTGAAGATCACTACATCAATAACTTTTTTCGTGCTTTTTCTATCATAGCCTTTCCACCCCAGTAAAGTGTAATACCTTTTACCTAAAAATTTATTTAAAAGTATTTTGTAATACAATGCTCCATACCATTTGTCAGGAGTAAGAATAGCTTTTTCAGGTTTCTCGGTTTTATCTGACAGATCTTTAAGGACAGTCACTATCACTTTTTTCTTTTTTTTGTCGTATTGCTGAATATATCCATAATAGGTGTATGTGCCATCCATTTTAGGAAGTATCCAGTTGTAGATTCTGAAACGTTTATCGGGAGAAGCTAGATGGGCAATTGTTTTTAAAGAATCAAACGGATAGGTAAAGGATTCTCCGTATTGTAATACCTGTTCCATTAGTTGAATCACTCTTGTGTTGGCGGACTTTCTTGCAGAATCACTGATGCCGCTAATTATGGCAGGAGCTATAGCTTTCAACGTATCTTCATACTGGGCAACAATTTTTTCGTTGTCTATTTTATTAGAAAAGCAGTTTGTACTAAAATATAAAATAAAGAAAGCAGCGATATAAAATTTCATTCCTAAATAATTTGTTTTATTTCTCAATGAAGAGGAGCTTCCGAGTATGATCCAAATAAAACTCCGCAATGGCTTAACGAGCTATTGCGGAGTTTTATTTTTTAAACAAGTATTATTTGTGCATCAATTGTTTTTTGCCCAATAAATCTTCTTTTGATTCTCTATGGTCGGGATCATCTACGCAGCAATCAACAGGACAAACAGCAGCACACTGAGGCTCTTCATGAAACCCCACGCATTCTGTACATTTGTCGCTTACTATATAATAAATATCCATTGATTTTGGTGTGTTAGGAGCATCGGCATCTATATTAGTTCCATTAGTTAATGTTACCATTCCTTTTAAAGATGTTCCGTCAGCAAAACGCCATTCAGCACCACCCTCGTAAATTGCATTGTTAGGGCATTCCGGCTCGCAAGCTCCGCAATTTATACATTCCTCTGTAATTATAATAGCCATTTTTTATTTTCGTTTATTCGTTAGAAGTATTCTTATATTTGAAGACAAAGTTAAAAAAAAAAGTCAATAATTAATAGATATAAATAAGCATGACCCTTGAGGATAGAATAAATGTATTTATCGAACTGGGATTCTATTTGAAACAAGCATCGGAAACAGAAAATAGTCAGAAATATCCATACTTGTTCAACGAATTACAACAGGTAATAAAACAGGAAAAGAATTATAATAATTTCTATACCGAAGAAAATATTTTATTGGCGATTAAAGGTATAGCAGATATGCTTACGCGGGATAACCTTAATGAATGGCTTAGACCTTATCAGGAAAAATTAGAGATAGAGAAAAAACCTGTTCGGGTTGGGGTGATAATGGCCGGAAATATTCCGATGGTAGGGTTTCATGATATGTTATGTGTGTTGATGTCAGGAAATATTTTTGTAGGAAAACTATCTTCAGATGATACCCATTTGATCCCCCATCTGGCACAGGTGTTGATCGAGATAGAGCCTGAATTTAAACTATTTATTTATTTTATTGATCGTCTGTCTGATGTCTCTGCGATTATCGCCACAGGAGGAAATAATTCAGGAAGGTATTTTGATTATTATTTTGCAAAATATCCGCATATCATTCGACGAAATCGCAACTCCGTGGCAGTGCTTTCCGGAAAGGAAACCAAAGAGGAGTTTGTTCTTCTTGGCAAAGACATTTTTCAATATTTTGGTTTGGGATGCAGGAGCGTTTCCAAATTATATGTTCCGGAAAATTACAACTTCATTTCTTTCTTTGAAGCCATTGAAGAGTATGCTGTTGCAGTAGATTATAATAAGTACAAGAACAACTACGATTACAATAAATCTATTTTACTGGTGAATAAAAATTCTCATCTTGACAATGGATTTCTTTTGGTAAAAGAAGATACATCCATGGTATCGCCGATATCCGTTTTGTTTTATGAGTTTTATAAAGATAAAGGGGCATTGGAGCAAATATTGGAAACAGAGGCAGAAAGATTGCAATGCATCGTTTCTCAAAAAGGCTTTATCAGGAATGCTATCTCTTTTGGTTCCACTCAATGTCCTGCACTTTGGGATTATGCCGATAAAGTGGATACTATGCAATTTCTTTTAGGTTTAAAGTAAACCCTTTAAATTAAGAGATAAGTGTTACTTGAACTCAAAAGCTCCCATGTCAGGCGCACTGTCACGAGAATTTCCTTTCAGGTCGAGTGGTAAGTTAATCGATGGATCACCTGAGTTAATAGCAGGGGAGGATGAACCTAATTCATAAGTAATTAAATTTTTAAAACCAGGATCTTTATTTTTTATTACACCAATATAATTTGATGTCGGTGTAGGAGTTGCAGGATCAATCTTGATAAGAGAATGATCGAATTTATAATTGGAGGCAACAGCCGAATTAAAATCAGTGCCTATCTCATTTGCGGTGTTTCCATATATAATGCAATTGACAAATTTTGCAGAGTCCAAATTATTAAGATAATTAATATTTCCTCTTATAAAATAATTGCTTAAAAATACAGACGGTGTTTTTCTTTGACTTAAACTCCAATAGTTGGCAAAGGTACAATAGTCGAATTCATAATTACCGCCACCTGTGATGGCAAGGGCATATTGACCACAGTTAGAAATTACATTGTTATACCCATTGATATTGTATATACGGGAGAGAATTCCCATACCGGCCATATTTTTTATTATAGTGTTTGTAATTTTAAGATTATTGCCCAAAGCGTTGGTTGGGTCCAATGTTTCTGCCTGAATACCAATAAAACCATTTTTAATAACAGCGTAATCAATTACATTGCCAGTAGCAGTAGCACTGCCCTCATTGATCCATATACGGTCCCATTGCCCCGGCAGATCTTTGTATTCTTGTTCTAACCGCACTCCCTGAAATGTTACAGGAGCATCTTTTGTTCCGTTTACTTTTAGTGTTCCACCTTTAAAAACCCATAGCCCTGAATTTTTATAAAAGTAAATTTTTGTTCCTTTTGTAATCGTTAAATTACACAAGGAGTCTACTACTGCAAAGCCATAAACAACATAGGGGAGACTATCGTTCCAGGTGGTATTGCATCCTAATACATAATAATTTGGCAGGCCGTTTTTGGGAAAATTGTTCGGCCGGATATAGTGTGCATTTTGTCCAAAGGCAACCAAATTAACATTCTGAATATTACCATTCGTTTCAAAAACGACGAAGTCCGTAACAATAAAGGGAGTATTCACATTATTAGGATCAACGGTGACTTCCACAAAAATAAATATACTGTCCTTACCTGAAAGTTCTATATTAGTAAACGATTTACCCGGCACTCCATTTACATTCAAACGAAACATAGAGTTGTTTCCAAGGCCAAGCTTTATACTTGAAATAATGATACTTTTACTATTTCTGTTGTATATCTTAAATTGTTTGGTGGTGGAGCCAAGAGTAGTAAATACAGTATCAAATAACACACTGTCTTCCGAGAAATTAAGTTTGGCAGACGATGCAGTAATGATGGGGTCTTTGTGACAAGATGCCCAAAAAGAAATTGCCAATACCGATAGAATAAAAAAAGGAATTTTTCTCATAAGGTGTCTCAAAGATATTCAATTCCGTTTTATACGCTATTATTCTTTATTTATTGTTTTTGGTTGGGGGTATAAAAAAACCCGTAACGATAATTATGTGTCGTTACGGGTTTTGCAATTGGACATGTAGAGACATGCCATGGCATATCCCTACAATAGGGTTGGGTGTTTATCCTAAATAGGATCTTAATAATTTACTTCTGGATGTGTGACGTAATCTTCTGATTGCTTTTTCTTTTATTTGACGAACACGCTCACGTGTTAAATCAAACTTGTCCCCAATTTCTTCCAGCGAGAATCCTGTATTCATTCCCAGGCCGAAGAACAGTTTTACAACATCTCTTTCTCTCTCAGTAAGAGTTGAAAGAGAACGTTCTATTTCTTTTTGCAGAGATTCGGATATTAATAAAGTATCTGCTCTTGGAGAATCATGGTTTTCTAAAACGTCCATTAAACTATTGTCTTCTCCATTTACAAATGGAGCATCCATAGACACATGTTTACCTGAAATTCTTAGGGTATCAATTATTTTATCAATAGGAAGCTCCAGAAGAATAGATAATTCTTCGGAGGACGGTTCTCTTTCAAATTGTTGTTCCAGTTTTGAATAAGCTTTACTAATTTTATTTAATGAACCTACCTGGTTTAAAGGTAACCTTACTATTCGCGACTGTTCTGCAAGTGCTTGCAAAATTGACTGACGAATCCACCATACGGCATAGGATATAAATTTGAATCCTCTTGTTTCATCAAAACGTTTTGCTGCTTTTATAAGACCTAAATTACCTTCATTAATTAAATCGGGTAAACTTAGTCCTTGGTTTTGGTATTGCTTAGCAACAGAAACAACGAAACGTAAATTCGATTTAGTAAGTCTGTCTAATGCCACCTGATCTCCTTCACGAATCCTTACTGCCAGTCTTACTTCTTCTTCAGCATTTATTAATTCTTCTTTTCCAATTTCCTGAAGATACTTGTCCAGAGATTGGCTTTCACGATTGGTGATCGATTTGGTGATCTTAAGTTGCCTCATTATAATTCGTTTTGAAACTTATTACGTTCGATGCGACACTTGGTTACATTTAAAATAAATTAAATCCCAAAGCCATAATAGGCATGCATTCCATTCGGATAAACACCCTCAATCAGGACACCTCCTTTTTTGTTTTGAAGAGCATTGACAAGGTCCTCAGTCACATTGATTGGTTTTTTATCGATAGAGGTAATAATAAATCCTTCTCTGATACCGGCATTACGAAGTATACCACCATTCAATTTGGAAATCCGTATACCATTTGTTTTAAGCCTGGCTTTTTCATCTGATGTAAGCGTTTCGAAATTGGCTCCAAGTAAGGTAATGATTTCTGTTTTTTCTTTCTTAACTACTTCGGTGTTGCCGTTTTTATTTTTTAAAACAAGAGCTATTAACTTCTCTTTTCCATCCCTTATAATAGTAGCATTCAGTTTGTCGCCGGGTCGGTATCTGCTAACTTGTTCCTGAAGTTGAGGAGACGTATTCACTTCAACATCATCTATTTTAGTAATAACATCACCTACTTCAATTCCAGATTCTGCGGCAGTACCACCTTCTGTTAAACCGGCTACATATACGCCTCTTAATTCCTTTAAATCTTTTTCTTTTGCAAATTTAGAATCAATATCACGTATACTCACTCCTAGAAATCCACGTTGTACTTCGCCAAAACGCAACAGATCGCCGGCTACTTTTTGTACAATGTTTACCGGTATGGCGAAAGAATATCCTGTATAAGAACCCGTATTAGAAGCAATAGCAGAATTGATTCCCACAAGTTCACCGCGCGTATTTACCAAAGCTCCACCACTATTACCGGGATTCACGGCTGCATCTGTCTGGATAAACGATTCAATAGCATACGGGTTGTTTTGAGGGTTTGCTAAAATATTAATGTTTCTTGCCTTAGCACTTACAATTCCGGCCGTTACAGTAGATGTTAAGTTAAAAGGGTTTCCTACTGCCAATACCCATTCTCCAACTTTTAAGTCATCAGAATTACCATAGAAAATGTAGGGAAGTTTATTTTGATCTATTTTAATCAAAGCCAGATCGGTGGAGGGATCTGTTCCAATAATTTTTGCTATATAGGTATTTCTGTCGTTGAGGGTAACTTCTATTTTATCTGCGTTGTTCACCACATGATTGTTCGTAATGATATAACCATCTTCAGAAATAATTACTCCGGAGCCACTTGCTTCCATTTGTTTAGGTTGCATCATTTGATTGCCACCAAAGAAATTGTAAAAAGGATCGTTTACAGGAGCAGATTGTTCATAATATGTTTTAACGTGTACTACTGCATGAACAGTCATATCAGCCGCTTTAGTGAAATCAATAGTTGCTTCGGGAGCAGCATAATTGGTGAGTACTACTTTGGATTGGTTTTGCCCTGAAAAGCCTGCTTCATAATAATCTTTCTCCACGGCTTTGTAAAAAGCAACTCCTGAAAAGCCTCCCAATGAAGCGATACCTAATAAAGCTAAGATTTTTTTAATAGTCGTTTTCATCTGTAAAATGTTTTATAAGTTATTCTCTTGTATTTGTCCTACAATCCAAATCTGTAAAGAATCTGGTGATTGTTTATTTTTTTTAAATACTATTATTTAATTTTGTGATATAAAATTAGTTCAATAAATAGGCTGATGAGAGAAAAAAATGTTAAAGTTTGTTAACTATAATTCCTGTTTTTAAATGCTCAAAAGATTTGATTTTTGTTTGTGAATTATTGGATTAAAACTCTTTGGGTTGTAATTTCTTATTTTTAGAGTCAAGTATTTAACTAACTTTGTTATTCTTAAAAATCTGATTTTTTTAATGTCTACTTATAGTGATAGTGAGGTATTTGAGCAGATTAAAAAAGATAAAAAGGATATCTTGATTTATCTTTTTGAAAATAATGAAGCTGCCATAAAAAAGGAATTGTCTCCGAAAGGCGCATCTGAAGAAGATTGCCACGCATTGTTGGAAGACGCATTGGTGCAATTTTGGGTTCAGGTTAAGGGCGACACATTTATTTTAAACGAAGGGGTAAAGGAGCAGCTTAAGGAAATAGTTAATGAATTGTGGGAAACTTCATCATCCCAGACCAAAAACAAAACACAAGAAGACAAATATATATCGGCAGAGGAAAAGTTAAAAAAGTACATTACTACCAATACCACTGTAAAATATGTTTCTTATAACAGGGGGAAGGTAGGTGTTTCTATTCCTATTTTCGCTTTGGTTTCTATTGCTGTGATATGGTTTGTGTTCGAATATAAACCTGTTGAAATAAGAACAATAAGTAAGTTTATTCGTATTCCATCGTATATATATTCTGATAAGAAAGAGACTGTAGAAGACCCATTAGAGGAGGGGGAGAAAATCCAACCTGTTAATTCATATAAATCAAGTCAGGTTTCCATTGCCAGCGATAGCACTACAACTTTAAAAGAAGATTCATTAAATACAGAATCGTTGGAAAGTCCAACCATTGCAAATTTTAATTTGGAAAATGATACCATCAGAGATGAGGATATTGTTGTAAGAAAAGATGTGTTATTGTCTATAAAGAGTATGAACGTGACGGATAAATCATTCAATGATAACCTGAAAGATGCGGATGATAAATCTCTTTCAAAAGATTTAACGGACAAACTGAATCCGGAAGCTAAGTTGCCCGAACCCGAAACAAAAGCTAAATCTTACCAGATAGAGTTTTGGAAATCACCTATTAATTTTAAAGGCTATAAAATGAGCAAAAATAAAATTGTATTGTTTGGCATTGATGAACCCGATAATATAAAGTTATATAGCATTGATAATACTGTATACATTTCCTATATTCAAAATATCTATAAACTGGATAATACAGATGACTTTGCATCACTCAATAAAATAAAGGATACTGCAATATTAACATTGCTTAAATGATGAAATAGCCATGATTATTCAAATCACCAACCGAGAATGAATGTTTGGCGTATTCCATTTGGCCCAAAAGAAAAATTATATACAAATGAAAATTCCATTTTACAAATACCAGGGAACAGGAAACGATTTTATTATTATCGACAATCGAACTAACCTATTCGACAGGTCAAATAATAAACTGGTGGCTCGTTTGTGTGACAGGAAATTTGGAATAGGTGCTGATGGATTGATGTTGTTGCAAATGCAAGGAGATTACGATTATGAAATGGTGTATTACAATGCCGATGGGAATGAAAGTACGATGTGTGGGAACGGAGGACGTTGCCTTGCTGCCTTCGCTAAGAATCTTGGTTTAGTTGATAAAAATGCAAATTTCATTGCTATTGATGGACCTCATGAAGCAGTAATTATTTCCGGATCCAACGAATCTTACTATATTAGCCTGAAGATGAAAGACGTGGATGTTGTTGAGATGGGCGATGGGTATTTATTTATGAGTACAGGATCACCACATTACGTAAAGCTGGTGAAGGATATTGAAAATTTTGATGTGTATGCTGAAGGAAAAAGCATTCGTTATAACGATCGTTTTGCTAAAGAAGGAACAAACGTAAATTTTGTAGAGCAGCATGGGGATGGAATTTTCGTTCGTACGTATGAGAGGGGAGTGGAAGATGAAACATTATCCTGTGGTACCGGTGTAGCTGCATGTGCTATCGCTGCTTCTTTAAAAGGATGGGTCAAGGCCGAAAGCTATTGTACTATTAAAACTTTGGGCGGAGATTTAAAGGTGAAGTTTAAAAAGCACGGAAACGTTTTTGATAATATATGGTTAGAAGGGCCTGCAGCCTTTGTGTTTAAAGGAGAAGTGGATGTTGTTTAATAGTTTGTTACGCTTTAATATTTCATTATAAATATGCAAATATCTGAATACATTATACCTGGCATTTTACCGGCGGATGATATTCTCTTACAAAAAGGAACCTATATAGTTGTTCTGCATGCTACAACTAAGCCTCCTCATTTGTCTTTGTTGATCGAAGGAGAAATGTTTTCATTAGATGTCAACGGGCCTAAACTTGCTATGCCTTTGGCGGTTCAATTGCGCGTTATAAAATCAAAAAAAATAAAATCATTATTCTTTAAATTGGATACCGCTGTTTTTATACACAACAATCAACTTTTTAAAGCTGCACAAACGCACACACTCGCCTATTCACGGGTGGAAATGGGTATAGCCACCTGCTTGTCTCCGATCAAAAAATTTTGCGCTGCTATTTTTGATATCGATATCCGAAATGTTAATTATATTTTCGATTTACTTCCGGTTTTATATCAGCACAACCACATACAATCCTGTTCTTATTATAATATGCAGAAGCAATTAATTAATACGAATTTCCATTTGGAGAAATATACCATGGAGGATATTTATAACAGTATTGTTCATGCCGAAGAAATGGTATCATGATTTTAACGGGAAAGAATATAAAACTCAGAGCAATTGAGCCAACAGATCTTGATTTGTTGTATGAGTGGGAAAACAATGAAGAGATCTGGCTTGTGAGCGGAACACTGGCTCCTTTCTCCCGTTTGGTATTAGGTCAATACCTTGCGAATGCTCATTTAGATATATACGCTCATAAGCAAGTTCGTTTTTTAATAGAAATAGTAAGCAGCCGTAAAAGAATCGGATGCATTGATCTTTTTGATTTCGATCCTAAAAATAAAAGGGCCGGTGTTGGCTTATTGATAGGCGATAAAACGGAAAGGGCTAAAGGATATGCTTCCGAAGCATTAAGCTTATTAGAAGGTTATGTATTTGAAGTTTTAGATCTGCATCAATTGCATTGTAATATTACAGTTGACAATGAACCAAGCGTTCATCTTTTTAAAAATCACCACTTCGAAATAACAGGTCGTAAAACCGATTGGATTTACAACAATGGCGAATGGCTGGATGAATATTCATTACAGTTATTAAAAAGAGAAGCAAATAAAATTTGATTATTTTCATTGAATTGCCTATTTTGTATTCAAAACTCAATTGATGCAAATAAAACATGGGTATATTTTACTAATTGCAATATTATTTTCTTTCAACTCTTATGGTCAATCTGGCTTTAAACCGGCGCTACCATCTGTCGGATTGGGTTGCGGAGCATTGTCGTTTTATGGAGATGTGGGTAATAACAAACTTAATCCACTAACTAACTTTCGTGTCGGGTATCATGTTGATGTTAAAGAACGTTTCTCAAACTCTTTTTCAGTATCTCTTTCTCTATTATCAGGTAAAGTTGCTGCAAGCAATGGAGCTTCGGGTAACAATCTAAATTTTGAATCATCCATATTGAATGGAGGTTTAAGTTTCTTTTATCACTTTGATAATGATTATATCTTAAAAAGATCTTCTTTATTGTCTCCTTATATTGGCGTCGGGGTTGGATTTATGTCCTTTAAACCTATGGGAGATTTAAAAGATAAAAATGGAAATACCTATAATTATTGGTCGGATGGAAGCATTCGGAATGTAGGCGAAAATGAAGCTACCGCTTATACTGCGGTAATAATAAAAAAAGATTATGTATCAGAAACGAATCTGCATGATTTAAAATTAGATGGTATAAATTATTCTTTGTCAACTATTACTTTTCCGGTTACCGGAGGAGTAACATTTAATTTATCTTCTACAGTTGGTATTAATATGGGTGCTTCTTACTATTTTACCCGTACCGATTGGTTGGACAATATCAGTAGTGAAGGAAAAGGCCAAAGAAGGGGAAATAAGCCAAAAGATCATTTTCTTTATTCTTTTGTTGGATTAAATTATAACTTTGGAAAAAAAGCGATTTCTGAGAGGCAAAAAAATAAATTCTCGGATGTTGATTTTGCAGCTCTGGAAAAAGCGGATTCAGATCACGATGGTGTGCCTGATACGAAAGACAAATGTCCTGGAACAGCTGCTAACTTAAAAGTTGATCAGAATGGTTGTCCCTATGATGATGATGGAGATGGTGTTCCAAATGAATTGGATAAGGAACCAAAAACTTTAAAGGGTACTCCCGTAGATGCTAACGGGGTGAAGCTGTCAAAAAAGACAATGGATGCGAAAATACATGTAGCCGGAGATAGAATTGCTCCAAGTGTTATTAATCCCAACAATCCAACCGGAGCATCTCTTCCTGAAGAGTTTCGTTGGGTAGACCAGGATGCGGATGGCAAGATATCACAAAAAGAAATAAATTCCGCTATCGATCGCTTCTTTGATGGTGACCCGAGTTCTTCTTTGGGTTCTATTATGAAAGCTATTGATTACTTCTTTGATCAATAAACAAATTAAAAAGGTATTAAAAATTAATCAACTATAAAATATTGATATGAAAATTGTTACAGGACTAGCTTTAATTGCAATGTTGACATGGGGGTGTGGAGATTCAGGAAATAAAAAAGAGAAAGAAAAAGACACAAAAGTATCAGATGATGGTCCTAAAAAGGAACTGGAACTTCCTGATAGTCTATTTAAATTGAAGGACCAAAAGATTACATTCAGAATGCAATCTTTTGATTTTGAAGAAACATTCAAACAGATGAATTCCATTCAAAAAATGAAGTTACTCGGCGGAATTCCTCCATTTAATAATGGCAAATCGAATGTGTGTTATTTTGTTTCTTATCAGAACAAGGTTCAAAATATTCGTCCTATTATTGTTTATGGCTCAACAGAAAATTACAGCGCCTTGATTCTATTAAATCTCAATGAAAGTAATAAGGTGATCTCTTACAAGGAAATTGCAGGTGGCTTTTGTGCTGCACCGGTTCAATATGATGACAGGATTCAGTGGTGTGATGACAAAGTATCAACGATTATCAATGATTCCATGCTAGTGCTTTATCACTTGCATCTTTATAGTCCGAGTTATGAAAGAGTGAATGAAAAATTTATTGATTCCGTTAAATATCTTTTTAGAATTAATCCTACGGGTCAACTAGAAGAGTTGAAAAAAGACAGTACCCGATATTTTAGAGTGGACAGAAAATAAATTTCAATGCACTTCTTTTTGCAACGCATTAAGTATTCTTTTTTACGGAGATTAATAGTTGTAATTTGTGTTTTTTCTATAGTATTCCCTGCTATTTTTTGCAATCCATCTTCAACTGTTCATAAAGAGGATAAACAACTTTCACCATATCTTAATATAAATGACAGTGTGCATTATGTGGGGATTAATTCCTGCAAAGAATGTCACAAAGAAATTTACAATACTTTTGTTGAAACCGGGATGGGGAAGTCGTTCGATATTGCCACTCACAAAAAAAGTGCCGGTCTGTTTAATAAACATTCATTGGTTTATGATAAGGTGTCGGATTTCTATTATAAACCTTATTGGGAAAGGGATACATTAAGAGTTATGGAGTTCCGGCTCGAAGGAAAAGACACTATACACAAACGAATAGAAACGATCCATTATATAATAGGTTCAGGGCAACATACGAATTCTCATTTGGTGGATGTGAATGGGTATCTCACACAAGCACCACTTACATTTTATACGCAGAAAGGAAAATGGGATTTGCCTCCCGGTTTTGAAAAAGGATTTAACAGTCGTTTTAGCAGAATGATTGGTCAGGAATGTATGAGTTGTCATAATGGGTATCCTAAAATGGTACAAGGTTCTGAAAATAAATACGCCAGTATTCCAAAAGGTATTGATTGTGAACGTTGCCATGGGGCCGGAAGTTTGCATGTGCAGGAGAAGAAGAAAGGTCATTTGGTAGATATTCGTAAGGATATTGATTATACGATAGTGAATCCTGCTAAATTGAGTATTGAGTTGCAATTTGAAGTGTGTCAAAGATGCCATTTACAAGGAAATGCTGTGTTAAAAGAAGGAAAATCATTTTATGATTTTAAACCGGGGATGAATCTTTCGGATGTAATGGATGTGTATATGCCAAAATATAGTGGGAATAAGAATGAGTATATTATGGCTTCACACGTGGAGCGTTTAAAGATGAGCGAATGTTTTATAAAAACAATGGAAAAGTTAGATGCAGGTACGTTGCCGGTGAAAGATCCATCCCGCCCATACAAGGATGCAATTACCTGTGTTACCTGCCATAATCCTCATGTTAGTTATAAGATAACAGGAAATGAAACATTTAATACGGTATGTAAAAATTGTCATAATCCAGACAGTAAGCCCGAGTGTACAGAAAAGAAAGATACAAGACTTGCGGTTCAAGATAATTGTGTGAAATGTCACATGCCTAAAAATAACACATTAGATATTCCTCATGTGATTACAACCGATCACTTCATCCGAAAACCAATAGACAAAAGAGAAATTAATAAGATACAAAACTTTATAAAGCTGGCTTGTATTAACAATCCACAACCTTCTATGCAGAGTAGGGCAAATGCTTTTATTAATCACTTCGAGAAGTTTAGTTCGAATACTGCGTTTCTTGATTCTGCGCAAAAGCTTTTGTTGGATAAATCCGACAAAGAACTGGCTATAAATTTCAGTATCCTTGTTCATTTATATTATGCAAAAAAAGAATATCAAAAAGTGATTTCTTATATCAACAGAATGGAAAATAAAAGATTGGCGATCAATAGCGATGCCTGGTTATACTTCCGTTTAGGCGATTCTTATTTCAATGTTGGAGATAAGAACAATGCCTTTTTATATATCAAAAAAGCAACTGAGCTGGCACCCTATAATTTAGAATTTCAGAATAAATTTGGTGCAATATTGGTTGAGCAGAATCGTTTGAAAGAAGCTCAACATGTTTTTGAAAAAATAATTAAAGAAAACCCTAAGTTTGTACCGGCCTTATCAAACCTGGGATATACTGTACTAATATTAAATCAGGATATTAAAACGGCGAATACCTTATATGACAAAGCTCTTGCATTAGATCCCGATTACGAGCAGGCCTTATTAAATAAGGCAGGCTTATTAATGTATCAAAAACAATTTAAGAAGGCTGAAAAATATTTAAAACGTATTCTTAAAAAGAATCCTGACAATAAACAGGCAAAAAATATTCTTGAACAGTTAAAATAATTTGAAGATTGACAAAATAATGGCAAAAGCAAAGAAGACCTCTGCTCTAAAGAAATTTTTTATTGTTTTTGTTGTCCTCCTTATTGCAGGAGCAGGAATAATGGGATACGATTATTACGAAAGGATTTATGCTCCCAATATTTCAATGGGGATTAAAAAGAATTCATTTTTTTATATTCATACAGGAGCAGATTTTAATGATGTGTTTAATGATCTACAATCACAACACATACTTGTAAACATTGAATCATTCGAATGGTTGGCCGAACGAATGAAATACAAACAAAAAGTTATACCGGGACGATACAGAATAAGATCGGGTATGAATAACAAAGAATTTATTAGTTTATTGCGTTCAGGTAAACAGGAACCTATCAATGTGGTTTTTAACAATATCAGAACTAAGGAACAATTGGCAGGACGCATAGCGCAGCAGATTGAGGCTGATTCCATATCCTTTCTTAAAGAAATAAAAAAAGATACTTTATTGGATAAATTAAAACTTACAGCAGAGAATTCTTTGGTTTTATTTATTCCGAATACCTATGAATTTTATTGGAATACTTCTGCAGAAAAATTTGTTGCACGCATGGTAAAGGAATATGAAAAATTCTGGACTAAAGAGCGAAAACATAAGGCTGATGAGCTTGGATTAAAACTGTCAGAAATATCGATTCTGGCTTCCATAGTGCAACAGGAGTCGAACAAGAAAGATGAAAAGCCAAGAATTGCCGGTGTCTATCTCAATCGTTTAAAAACCGGATGTCTGCTGGAGGCTGATCCTACATTGGTTTTTGCCGTTGGAGATTTTACTATTAAAAGGGTATTAAACATCTATAAAGAAATAGATTCTCCATACAATACCTACAAATGCAAAGGTTTACCTCCTGGACCAATCTGTGTTCCTTCTCCTTCTTCTATTGATGCTGTTCTGAATTATGAAAAGCATAAATATATTTATTTTTGTGCTAAGGAAGATCTGTCGGGCTATCATAATTTTGCTGTTACTCTTACACAACACATGGCTAATGCTCGCAAATTTCATGATGAGTTAAACAGGAGGAAGATTAAATAACTGCACGAATACAATATAGGAATAAAGAGTCTTAGGACAAAATATATAAGTATGTGATTAGTAAAAAAAACAGTCTAATAATAATGCTAAGCCTTTTTATTTTTAAAGGCTATGCCCAAGGAAATCAGTTGAAAGGTACTGTTCTTGACAAAGCGGACAAATCTCCTTTATATGCGGTAAATCTTCTTCTTACAAATTCAAAAGATAGTACAGATATAAAATTTGCTTCTACAGATTTCGATGGAAACTTTATATTTAGAAACTTAAAAAGTGCGTCTTATTTTTTAGCTATCAGTTATATCGGGTACCAAAAAACAAAATTAAATATAAAGATTCAGAAGGATACTCTGAATCTTGGAGTGATATTATTGGCCAGTAGTTTAAAGCAATTAAATGAAGTTATTGTAACAGGGAAATCTGTTTCTACTGTACAAAACGGAGACACCTCTCAATTCAATGCGAACTCTTTCAAAACCAATCCTGATGCGAATGCTGAAGACTTGGTAACCAAAATGCCCGGTATTACTTCCGATAACGGAGCAGTAAAGGTGAATGGTGAAGATGTGAAACAAGTATTATTGGATGGCAAGCCTTTTTTTGGAGATGATGCTACTATGGCTCTAAAGAATTTGCCGGCAGAGGTAATTGATAAGATTCAGGTATTTGATAAATTAAGTGACCAGTCGCAGTTTACTGGATTTGATGATGGACAATCCAATAAGACCATTAATATTGTCACCAAGGCAGGAAAGGCCAATGGGCAATTTGGTAAAATATATTCAGGTTATGGAGAAAAGGACAGGTATATTGCAGGAGGAAATATCAACCTCTTTAAAGGTAGCCGGAGAATCTCCATTATAGGACTTTCTAACAATATTAATCAACAGAATTTTACTACGCAGGATCTTGTTGGAGTTGTAGGAAGTACTGGTGGAGGTGGAGGCAGAGGTGGATCAGGTGGCAGAGGATCAGGTGGTGGTCAAAATGGAGGCAGTTCCGATATGAATAATTTTCTGGTTGGTCCGCAGGGAGGTATATCTACTACTCATTCAACAGGAATAAATTACAGTGATAACTGGGGAAAGAAAATAAAAGTAACCAGCAGTTATTTTTTCAACAAGACTGATAATGATAACAACACCTCTTTAAATAGGCACTATTTTACTGCTACAGACAGTGGACTCTATTACAATGAATCCAACCAGTCGCTTAACATAAAAAACAACCATCGGTTTAATATGCGATTGGAATATACCATTGATTCTGCGAATTCTATAGTGTATACACCGAAAGGGATTTTGCAAGATAATAACTCAAAAGCTACAGTGTTTGGCAAAAGTATTCGTTCAGAAAATATTTTGGAAAGCAATATTGATAACAATAATACTTCAAATAATTTAGCATATGATGTTTCCAACAACCTCCTTTACCGACATAAATTTAAGAAAAAGGGAAGAACGTTTTCGATAAATTTTGGTAACGAAATAAATAATAAAAGTGGAGATGGAAATTTGTATTCTTTAAATGAATACAACCAGCAACGAAACAATACTCTTATTGATCAGCACTCGAATCAAACTACAGATGGATATACACTTTCATCCGGAGTAACATATACAGAACCTATAGATAGCAGTAGTCAGTTGCAATTCAACTACAATCCGACTTTTACAAAAAACAATATTGATAAGCAGACGAATAATAGAGATATTCAGGGAAAATATTCTCTCCTGGATACTTCATTAAGTAATATATTTGAAAGCAATTATTTTTCAAATCGCATGGGCCTGAGCTATAGATTGAATGGAAAAAAAAACAATTTTATGGCAGGGCTGAATTATCAGTATGCGACTTTAAATGGAAGTCAGATTTACCCGACAACTTTTGCTGTTGATAAATCATTCAACAGTATACTTCCACAAGCCATGTATACTTATAAAGTATCCAAAGGGAAAAATTTACGTTTGATGTATCGCACTTCTACCAACGCCCCTTCCATCACGCAATTGCAAAATGTTGTTGACAATAGAAATCCACTTTTGTTGAGCACGGGTAACCCGGATTTGAAACAGGATTATGGACATACATTCATAACCCGTTACGGCAGTAGCAATACTGAAAAATCAACCGGCTTTTTTTTCTTTCTTTATGGTAATTACACACAAAATTATATTGGTAACGCAACTTTCATAGCAAGGAAGGATACTTCGTTTTCAGATGGTACTATCTTGCATAGAGGAAGTCAGTTAACAAAACCTATCAATCTTCAAGGGTATTGGAATGCAAGAACATTCCTGACATATGCACTGCCGATAAGTAAAATTAAGTCCAACCTGAATTTTAATACCGGGTTTACTTTTAATAAAATTCCTGCACTAATCAATAATGTAATTAACATGGCAAACAATTACAATATAAGTCAGGGTGTGGGCCTGAGCAGTAACATCAGCGAAAAAGTAGATTTCAACTTGTCTTATACCGGCAATTACAGCATAGTAAAAAATACGTTGCAAAAAAGTTCAGACAACAACTATTTTTACCAAACAACTTCTTTTAAATTCAACTGGATCTTCTGGAAAGGATGGGTAATAAATACGAGTCTTAATCATACATTATATACCGGTCTCTCATCCAGCTTTAATCAAAACTATCTTCTTTGGAATGCTTCATTAGGTTACAAATTATTTAAGGACCAGTCTCTTGAAGTAAAAGGAAGTGTGTTTGATATATTAAATCAAAACAATAGTATTACCAGAACCGTTACAGAAACTTATATTGAGGATAGCAGAACAAATATTCTGAATCAATATTTTATGTTAACACTAACTTATAATCTTAGGAATTTTAAAAGTGCTCCTGCCATAAACAAATAAGCCGACTTCCTTTTTGTATAATAAAAAAAATAATTTAACGCTTGTTATATGTCCCCCGCTGGCGGGGGCAGGGCTACTACCCCCTTTCTCCTTCAGGAGAAGGATTTAGGATGAGGTCCCTAAAAACAAAACGGCTTGCTCCATTGGGAACAAGCCGTTTGTGTAGTGTTAAAAGTATTTCAATACCCCTCTCCGCCTCAGGCGGAGAGGGGTTGGGGGGAGGTCTATTGCGTCTTTATCAATTTAAATACCTGTGTTTTTCCTGTGGCATATTGAACATGCATAATATAGGTGCCTGCTCCGAGGTCTGTGCCCAGATCAAAAGTTTCACCTGTTCTCACATTCTCTTTGGAACTTACCTGTGCTCCATACATATTTAGAATATAGAGGCTTTTGATCTCTTCATTGCCTTTCAACGCAAATGAACCATTGCTTGGATTTGGATATAAGGTTCCGGCCAATCCATCAGAAGAGGTGGAAGAGGAAAGGCCTGTTACCGTATTCACGACTATGGTAATGGGTGCTGAAACAGCAATACCGCCTGTATTATCAGTGGCTCTGGCTGTGACCGTATAGGTTCCGGCAGCTACGTTTGTCCAGCTAAAGCTATAAGGTGATGTTGTGGAGGTGGATACCCCTATGGAGGTGGCTGCTCCTGTGCCCTGTGCCTGGAAAAATTCTAATTTGGTTATGCTGCCGTTATCTGTAGCCGTAGCAGTAAGGGCAATGGTGGCAGGAGCAGTATAGCTTGCATTGTTCGCCGGCGCCGTGATGGCTACTGTCGGAAGGACATTGGCAGCAGTAAATTCTACATAATTATAATTGATATCGCCTGTTACAAAAAACACCCGCATTACTTTAGGGCCCACTGTAAGAGGAAGATTTGAAATAGTTACATCCTGCCAGGTCTGATAGCCTCCCGTGCTGGGAGCAGCAAACACACCTGAAAAAGCGGCGCCGTCCATTTCAATTCGCATACTTTTCGCAGCAGTGGTACCCGATGCGAGCCGTACACGGATATTATAGGTATTCGTTGCGGTTACATTGACCATGTACTTCAGCCATTCACCGGCAGCAACAAACCCGACAGAGGCGCCTGCGCCTGCGTCTGTACACACTTCAAGATCTACATCATCTCCCGTTCTGTAAGTGGAAGCGCCGCTATTGCCTGCTGTGTTATCATAATAAGCATTCATCATCCCACCAATATCGTAATCTTCGGCCTGAACTATCCCCGGGATGGGCCATGCTGTTCCTAAGTAAGGAGCCTCCGGAACATTGACGAAAATATGCACACCGGAAGAAATGCTTGTCACTGCTGTATTGGACGTTCTGGCTATGGCCTTGACGACATATTGTCCAAGAGGGGCATTGGTCCAGGTGATGCTATAAGGAGAAGTTCCTGTAGCTGTACCGATCAGGGTGGTTACATTCAATGCGTCTGTAGCATAGAAATTCACGGAACTTACTGCCAGGCCACCTGTTAAAACTACTGTGGTAGCGGTAAAGGTAATATTGGTAGGCTGTGTAAAGCTGGTATTGTCCGCAGGGGCAGTAATGGTAATGGTAGGTGGTACAATATTCCCGGCACAGGTTGTAAAACCATCTGCAGTTTTTGTTTGTCCGCTAATATAGGTTCCGGATGGGGTAAAGTTGGTCCAGCTACTGGTACCACATGAGCCGGCAATTAAACCGGCAGAAGTTTCAGGAGCATCACTAAATGTCCAGTTGCACCAGCTCACCATATTCGTTTTCATCCAGGTTATCCAGGTACCCGTATTTGTGGTATTAATGGTACCTGTCCCGCTTGCAGGGGAAGTTCCGAACTCCGTAGCAAAAACAGCACAGTTGGCATTTAGTGCAGTAAGTCCGTAGGCTCTGTAAGCATCATGTGCACTTTCTCCTGCGTAGAAGTGAAGAGAATAGGCTATGTTGACTTGACTCAGCGGAGCTGCTGATGCTTGGTCTGGGCGAGAACTCCAGCTTGGCGTGCCAACCAGGATCACGGTATTGCCCGGATCGTTATTCCGGATACAGTTATTGATAATATCATTCGCATAAGTGGTTACCTGGGCCCAAGTAACGCCGTTGGGTTCATTACAGATTTCAAACAACACGTGTTTTTTGCCGGTATGTTTCTTGGCCATATAGGTCCAGAATTCACGGGCTTGGGTGATTTGGGCATTCGGATCTCCGATGATGTGCCAGTCAATCATACAATAGATCCCTCTTTTCCCGCATTCGTCCACCATATTGTCGATAAACATTTTCCATTTGGTTTGCGTAGCAGCGTTTATATAACCCGTCTCAGGGGTAGGGGGACTGGCGGAGGGATTGGCGTTAGTCACATACAGGGCCAGGCGGAAAATATCAATTCCCCAGCTGGCTCCCGCCAATGCATCCAGAGCGGATGTAGTATAACAGGTTTCATACCAGGAGAGACCATGTGAACTCATTCCCCTTAGTTGTACATTGGTACCGCATTCGTTTTGCAGGTTTTTACCGGTTACTTTTAATTTACCATTAATCGCTACAGGTGATCCCGCAGGGTATTGTGCAAAGAGAGGGAGTGAACCCGTAATAAGAATAAAAAGTAAAAGGGTTTTGAGTAGATAATTGGATTTCATTTTGTGTTTTTTATGATTCGTGTCCGAAAAGTACAAAATATAAATATAAAAACAATATAGGTTGAAAAATATTAATTGCATGATGCGATTTTTTATAAAAAATTATTTTGAATTTATAAAAAGTATAAAACATTCCGTATATTTAGCAAACCTAATGGTTATAAAATAATAAATAATACTTTCCTAACAAACACTCAATCTCAATGAAAAATTCAATACTAAATTGCTCTATTATTTCTTTATTAATCCTTTGTGGATTTAATGAAATAAAAGCTCAGGCAGTAGATAACAGAGTTTATCAATATGGCATACTGCCCAGCAATAGAAAAGCGTCGGATGCTACAACTGCTTATACCACATGGAAAGGACTCTATGCTGTAACCTGTACATCGCCCCAGTACAGGATTACTTTTTCTAATGCCGCACAAACCGTCTCTGAAGGTATCGGATATGGTATGTTAATAAGCGCATATATGGGCGATCGAACGCTCTTTGATGGCTTATGGGCCTATTACCAGGCACATAGCCCGGGTGGAACTAATGGAAATGGAGTTATGGACTGGCAGATTTCTGGATGTGGCGGTACTGCTTCAGCTGGTGCGGCAACTGATGCCGATTTAGACGCAGCACTTGCATTGGTGGTAGCAGATAAAAAATGGACCGGCTATACAACTCCGGCTAAAAATTTAATTGCTAAAATTAAAAGCAGTGAAATACAAAGTAATGTATTGAAGCCAGGTCCTGGTTATGGAGGAACTGCCGAAACGAATATATCCTATTATGCACCCGGATATTACAGAGTATTTGCCAACGCCACATATGGAGGTGATGCGGGCTGGACCACTATAGCCTCACAGGCATATACTACCATAAATGGCAGCCTTACTACAAATAGTGCTAAAGGAGGTCTTGTTTCTGACTGGTGTACGAGCACTGGTGCCTATTCCAGCGCAGCATCCGGGTATGTGCTTGCGGGCAAAACATACAGTTATGATGCCTGCAGAACACCCTGGAGAGTTGCTGTAGATTATGCCTGGTTTGGAACGGCTGCTGCCAAAACATATTTAGACAAGACTGTTGCCTGGGTAAAAACCATTCCAACTCTTACTAAAGGTGTAGTAGACGGATACAATCAAGACGGAACGCCAAATGCAAATGGTCAATTTCACAATGCTCCCTTCGTAGGAGGTTTTGCCTGTGCTGGTGTTGCAAGCGATGATGCGTATTTATCAGCCGCATATACAGACATTACTACCATAACTGAACGAGCTTACTTCAACTATACCTTGCAAACACTTTATACGATATTTTTAACAGGTAACTTTTATAATCCCCTTGTAGGGCCGACCCTTGCTGTAGCTACGGGAGTAAAAGAAACAGAATCACCAGCGCTTACAGCATTTGTGTTTGAGAACGAAAATACGGTATTTGTCAGCTCTCCCTCTTCTTCTAAAATGGATGTTGTAGTGATGGATATGGCCGGAAGAGTGGTACATACTGCTTCCCGTTCAACCAATGAAAATATCCGATTGGATAATTTAACTCCGGGTGTATACGTGGTGAGAGTAAATGCTGATGGCAAAATGTCGAACATAAGATTCATTAAACAATAAAGAAACATATACTAAAAAAAAGAGGCTGTCTCAAAAGGCAGCCTCTTTTTTTAGCATACAAAATCCCGCCACAAGCGGGATTTTGTGTTTAAAGTAGTGAATGATTCTTCTTCCTTTTCTTTATCCCGAAGAAATTCCCCACCCCCCTGCCCCAATGGAAATAAAGTCTGCTTTTCGTGGATGGTCAACGTTACAAACAAAACCGATGAACGAACGCCCTTCTCCAAAGGAGAAGGGTTGGGGATGAGGCCATAGAGTTTTAGAAATTTAAAAAGAGCAAGATGCTCGAAAACATGATATCCACGAGTGAAAAAGATACTCGCGGCAGTGGGCCAGACAAAAGAGATTTCTCACCTCGCTTTGCGAGGGTTCGAAATGACATGCATTCTGTTCTTAGAAAACCTAGAGGAAAATTAAAATAAGAAAATAGATTTAAATAAAAAAGCCTGCAAATTTTAAAATTTGCAGGCTTTTTTATTTAGAATGCTATTGTTAAATTTATTTTTTCGCTATCAATCTGTAATATCGATAGCCGTGTTTTACAGACAAATCAGGTGCAGGTACAGGGGGAGCTTCTGGAAATTGCCACCTCACCAATAATGTGTCTTTAGAAAGGTAACAAATTTCATAATCACTTGCTCCTTCTTTGAGTATCATAAAATTACTGTTTGTTAACCTTATCGTCTTCCTTTTTGGAACAATTGTTGTATCAAGTGACCATGAACCGGCCGGTGGCGTGTAGGGAAGGCATATATCACCATACATAGCCTGACTCATTCCCCGTTCTGCATTGGCATACAAATAGCCGTACTTAAACTCACCGGCAGTATTACTCGTCTTGTTTTCATACACGAATTTTCTTATTTTGAAAGTACACGATGCATCAAATCTACAATCGGTCGATGTTAAGGCAGCCGCTTCCTGATACCAACTCGTATCATTAGTAGCGCCAATAGGGCCAACGCAATGAAACCCTGTATGGCGATCCAATATCCATGTTTTTCCATTCAGTGAATCACATCCACCTGTTAAATTCAGGATATCCTTATTTGAACAAAGTGGAAAAGCCGGATCGCTTGTAGCAATGTGTATCGTTTTAGAAGTTTCTGCAGTTCCGCCTTTGCCTTGTCCGACTAATGTAATGGTATAGTCTCCTGAAAAAGGAAAATAGGCAGTAAATGATTTGTCTGTACTTGTTTGACCATTGCCAAAATCAAACTTTTGCAGGAAAGTACCGACAGAAGTATTCGTAAACTTTATATTATAAGGGTCAATTTGCTCATTAGTAAAACTAAGAGTTGGGTTAGGACCTATATTAACAGTATCCTCCATTGCAGGTTTACAGGAGTAGACGAATAGACCTATCATCAGTAAATAAATATAATTTTTCATTTTGTATTTGTTTTAAATGTTTTTTTAATAAAGATACTTAATGTTTTTCTTAATATCCGTTGTTTTGTTTGATTTTACCACCGCTCAAATCAATTTCTTTTTGCGGAATAGGAAACACCTCGTTTGTTCCTGTTTTAAATACAACATTTTTTTCGCTTGTAGCAAAAACCTGTGCGGCTCTACCAGTTCTGACAAGGTCAAAAAAGCGAAGTCCTTCCAAGGCAAATTCCACTCTTCTTTCGTGGTAAATAGCATCCAGCAATGCAGCGCCGCTGGCAGTTACATCAAGAAGCGTTCCCGGAATAGTGGTGCCTGCACGTGCCCGTGCTCTAACCATATTCAAATAGGTTAGGGCAGTTGGTTCGTCGCCCGTGTGGTAACTTGCTTCAGCATACATCAGCAATATATCGGAATAACGGAGCACCCGTTGATTGGAATGTCCTGAACTTGAATTCAGAACAGGAGCTTGCGTTAAGGCATATTTTCTGCTATGTATCTTGGTAGCATTTCCCGTGCTTGAGTTATGAATCACTTTACCGGCAAGGGTATCTGCGCGACCTACGGTTGGAGCGCCACCATTTATTTGGGCAAGAAGACTGGCGTTTGACGGATCCAAAAGTGCATCACCTAGAATTAAAGAAGCCTCCATTCTCGGATCATTGGGTTCAAATTCATTCACCAGACTGTATGTAGGACATACGAAACCCCAGCCCACATAAGGGGCATCATTGTCGCGGGTAGTTTCCATAACATTAAACAGGTTGCCTTCATTGCCGCGGGCCCAGCCGCCCGGGGTGGTAGCATCCGCATGTTGAATTTCAAAAACCGATTCTGAATTATTCCAGCCGCCCATACTAAAAATATGCTTATAATCAGGATCCAGTTTATACTGGTTGGAATTGATTACAGTTAGTGCCGCCGCCGCAGCGTGTGCCCAATCTGCCTTATATAGGTATACCCTTGCCAGCATTCCGTTGGCAGCGCCCTTGGTAGCTCTGCCCATATCAGTCGCGCTATAGCCATTTTTTTCAGGCAACACGGCAGCAGCTTCTGTCAGATCTTTTATAATCTGTGCGTAGACCGTTTCTTTAGCCACCTTGGCTTGCTGATATTCGCTGGGAGCCAGAATGGTGGTTATCAAAGGTACATCCCCAAAAGCTCTAACCAGGTAGAAATAGTAATACGCTCTGAGGAATTTTGCCTGTCCAAGCATTTTATCTTTGGATGCCTGAGACATAGCAGTGATGGTCGGAACATTTACGATAACAAGATTGGACCGGTATACGCCCTGGTATAATTTCTCCCAAAGGCCGTCTAGAGCCACATTCGATACTCTTCCATTGAAAGTTGACAGCTCTTCAAATGCAGGCTGATCGCCCGGGCTTTCACCACCTTTATAAGCATCATCGGATGTAATATCACCAAAAACGAAATCCGGAAAATAGACCGCGTTTGGCACATCCGTACCCCATTGTAAAGGATCGTAAGCTGCTGTCAGTGCAGAGTTAGCATTGGCTTCCGTCTGGAAAAAATTGCTAGCCAGAACCTTACCCAAAGGTTGCTTGTCTAAAAAATCTTTCGAACAACCGGTATATAGCAGTACACCCAGGGCACACATACTTATTATATTTTTTTTCATGATTCTATGTTATAAATTGTTGTTTAGTATTAGAAAGTTAAATTGACACCTATCGAAAGAATTCTTGCTTGCGGATAGGTTCCCCTGTCTACTCCAATATCAAGTGAACTGGTAGGTGATAAGCCAATTTCAGGATCTAAGCCTTTATATTTGGTAAAGGTTAATAAATTTTGTGCGGAAATATAGACTCTTAATTTTGCGATATGCGCATAATTCATAACACCTTTAGGCAAGGTATACCCGAACTGAAGTGTCTTCAGTCTTAAATACGAGCCGTCTTCAATATACCTGTCAGACATTCTTAAATTGAAATTCGGATCACTTTGTGTCATTCTTGGCATAGTTGTACTGGTACCCGGTCCTGTCCATCTGTTCAACATAGAGTTAGACATTTCTGTATAACCGATACCACTCTCTAATAAATACTTATTTCCATTAAATATCTGATTGCCTTGCACGCCTTGGAAAAAGAGACTTAAATCGAAATTCATAAATGAGCCTCCAAGATTGAAACCATACGTAAATTTAGGGATTGGGCTTCCTAAGAAAGTTCTGTCTTTATCATCGATTTTACCATCGCCATTTAAATCCTTAAATCGTATATCTCCCGGGTGCGCAGCCGGTTGGTGTCCCGCAGCAACTTCAGCAGCATTTTGAAAAATCCCGTCTGTTTGATATCCGTAAAAAGAGGCTATCGGTTGTCCTACTTCAGTTCTTTCAACATTTCCAATGCCTCTGAAGTTGGCGGAAGATATGAATATTTTATCCTCGCCAGGCAGTTGCGTTCCTAAACTAACCACTTCATTGTGAACAAATGAAATATTAGCGCTTGCAAAGTATTTAAATAAACCTTCATCTTTTCTGTAGCCTACAGTCAATTCAAGTCCCCTGTTCAATACAGCTCCTCCGTTTACATAAGGAGGCGTTTGCAGTCCAAGGTATCCCGGAGTTGGCACCTGAACGAGCATATTGGTGGTGTTTTTGATATAATAATCAACAGAGAAGGTAATTCTGTCATCAAATAATCCTCCATCCACACCAAAATTGGTTGAGGTTACAGTTTCCCATTGTATCTGAGGATTTCCAATGGTCAGCGCTGTGGTTCCTGAAACAGGTACTCCGCCAAATACATAGTACTGGCCACCGCTAAGGCTGCTGGTATAAGGATAATTACCGTCTACCCCGTATAAATCCTGGTTACCGATTTGTCCCCAACCTACTCTTGCTTTTAAGGTGCTGATTTTAGGATGCGATTGCATAAATTCTTCGTTGGTTATTTTCCAGGCTGCAGCTAAAGAAGGAAATATTCCATATCTTTTATCGCCCTGAAATCTGGAAGAACCATCACGTCTGATATTGGCTGTCAATATATATTTGTTATCAAACATATAATTTATTCTTCCAAATTGAGAATATATAGAATTTTCATACGCGCTTCCTGATGCATTCGAAGCTCCTGTAGCAGCATCCAGGTATCTCAGGTTCGGATCATTGCTCTGAATATTCATTCTATCTGCTTGATACCACTCAGCTCTTACACTTTGTGCAGAGAGACCTCCTAAAACAGTAAGTTCATGTCTTTTATTAAAGGTTTTGGAATACGTAAGTGTATTGTCCCACAATACATTTGATCGTTGTTCTGAATAGCGGGTTACATCATTATTAAAATTTGAAAAATCCGGTCCGATATTATAGAGAGGAAGATAACCGGAATAGTTTCCAAACGATCCATCCAAACCAAGGTTGGATTTAAATTTCAATCCCTCAATAAATTCATATTCACCATAAACCCCGCCAACCAGGCGATTATTTATCCATGCTTGGTTAGTATTGTCAAGTAATGCTAACGGATTTTTGATGTTATTGTATTGGGAATAACCAAATGACCCGTCAGGATTGCGAACCTGAGTGATAGGATCAATTGTTAATGCAGCATTTACTACGGAAACAAATTCATTTCCTTCAGAAATGCTATTTGTCATTTGTCGCGTTAAACTTAATGTTTGCCCGAATTTTAATTTGGGAGCTACTTGCTGAGTAGTGTTTACTCTGAAAGAAATACGGTCAGAATAAGACTTTTGTATTATTCCCTCGTTTTTAAAATATCCACCGCTTATGAAATATTTGTTTTTTTCGGTGCCTCCGCTTACTGATAAGTTATAGTTTGATACAGCAGCAGTACGAAAGACCTGATCTTGCCAATCTGTTCCTTTTCCAAAACTGGCAGGGTTAGCATAAAGTGGATTAATACTTAGTCCATCTGCCAGGGCCGCTTCATTTTTTAACATGATCCAATTTGCTGCACTTAAGAGGTTCATTTTTTGCCATACTGTTTGAACACCTGAAGAGGCATCAAAACTTATAGTGGGTTTGCCATTTTTTTCTACACCTTGTTTTGTGGTAACGATCACTACACCGTTAGCAGCCCGCGCTCCATATATGGCACATGCAGATGCATCTTTTAATATCTCCATGGTCTCTACATCGTTTGCATTTACAAATTTCATATCCGATAAAGGAAGACCATCCACAACATATAAAGGACTGCTATTTCCTGTTGTTCCCGTACCTCTGATTCTAATGTCTATATTAGAACCGGGAGCGCCTGTAGACGGTAATACCTGCACACCTGCAGCACGACCTTGCAAAGCCTGCGTTATTTCCAAAACAGGAGCTTTTTGAAGTTCTTCAGCTTTAACAGACTCTACAGCTCCGGTTACATCACTTTTCTTTTGTGAGCCATAACCTACGACAATCACTTCGTTTATTAATACTGTGCTTTCTGCTAAAGAAATATTAATGGATGATTGTGAATTGACTTTTATTTCTTGTTTACCAAAACCAAGCGATGTAACTAAAAGCATACCATCTTTTTTTAAAGCTTCAGGTACATTAATGGTAAAATTTCCATCCATATCAGTTTGTGTACCGATAACCGGAGATGAACCCTTTACTATAACTGTAGCTCCGGGTACCGGTTTTCCATCCTTCGATGTAATTTTACCTGATACCGGCAAATCCTGAGCCAATACACTTGTATTTAAGCCAACTGTTAGAATTACAACAGTCATTAGCAAATTAAACTTTTGCCTGGTTAGCAAAGTCTTAAACCTAAAAAATAGAATTTTCATAACTTAAAAATATTAAAAGGATTACTTATTGTTTGAACTAAAAAGAAAGATAAATCTGTAATCAAAAGAGATCAAGTTTTTTGTTGGCTAAAAATTTACGATGACAAACATAAATTTTATTTTTTTTAAAACAAAATAAATTTTTATATAAATAATTATATTCTAAAAAGAGATCAAGTTTTTTGTTGGCTAAAATTTACGATGACAAACATAAATTTTATTTTTTTTAA
>OLLH01000151.1_pt1 | contig 58529 bp, 51 predicted proteins | sample 1604451 | NCBI WGS metagenome assembly OLLH01 (sample SAMEA104055714, study PRJEB20765) | soil metagenome | isolation source: soil
GTTTTTTCCACTCTGATCCTTCCACAAAGATACTGTACTACTTGCTGTCAAACCTGTATCGGAACGTAACCATAATTGTAAGCCTGAATAAGAAATTTGAGCATGGCAATTAACAAAACATGAAATAAAAATAAAGATGAAAAACACGAATCGTAAATCTTTAAAGTTTGACATATTTCAATTATTAATTGATTCAAAGTTAACCATTTTGTTAAATAAACGCAATATTGCCTTCACTTAATTACCTACATCAGTTGTCATAAGTAAAATGAAAATAAATTATATATCATGTTATTTAAATGAATATATTTATCAAAAATCTATTTTTAAGAACGTCTGAAAATAAAATCTAATATTTAATGTTAAATAAAATCAGGGCCATATTTGGAAGAAATTTCATGGTCATTTTAAAGTTTACCGGTAAAGATCGAATATTATATAGATTAACGGATGAAATAGATAGAAAACTCTTAAGTTTACGCTATAGTGGTTTTCTTTTTGATGAAGGGTGGATTGACTCTTTAATAAACGGAAAGCCGGTAAACAAAAAGGGGGAACCAATACCATGGATTTCCTATTCTATGAAGGATTTTTTAGAACCCAGATTAAACAGAAATATGGAAATTTTTGAATTTGGTAGTGGAGCATCAACATTATATTTCAGCAAAAAAGTTAAACAGGTTTATTCTGTAGAACATGATTTGAAATGGCACGATAACTTGAGCAAACAATTGCCAGAAAATGTTAAACTTATTTTTCAGAGGCCAGAGCTTCTTGATGATTATTCTAAGGTAGCACTCAATACTGGTAAAAAGTTTGATCTTGTTTTAATAGATGGAATAGAGAGATCAAACTGTGCCATTCAGTCATTTGGAGCTATTAAATCAAATGGAATAGTTTTAATAGATGATTCTGAAAGAGAAGAATATGCGAATGCGATTCAGTTTTACATGGAGAGAGGATACAAAAAACTAGAATTCTGGGGACACCAACCAATCACAATGTATAAAAAATGTACTTTGCTTTTATATAAAAATGAAAATTGCGTTGGCATATAATCTGAGAAATAAACAGGTACAAAACTTATCTATTTTTAAATTTATTATCTTTGGTTAATATGCTCTCACAAAGCCTCTATTTATTATGAAGCAAGAAATTAAACCCGTCTCTAAGTCTGATATAAATATTAAGGAACTTTTTCTATATAAAGAACTTCTTTTTATGCTTTCTTATAGAGATTTCAAAATTAAATATGCGCAGACTTTTCTAGGATTTTCCTGGGCATTCATTCAACCACTTTTTACCCTTCTTATTTTTATATTTATATTTAATAAAACATTACATGTTCAAACGGGAGCTATTCCCTACCCTATTTTTGCTCTTTCAGGTCTGGTTGCATGGAGTTTTTTTGTTAATGTTGTCTCTCAAACAGGAAGTTCTTTGGTCAATTCAAGTTCTCTTATAACAAAAATATATTTCCCAAGACTTATTATTCCAATATCAAAAATGTTTGTCGGATTTGTAGACTTTGCTATTGCTATATTGTTTCTTATTGCATTGATGGTTTATTATCAATTTGTTCCTTCTTTAAATATTTTATTTCTCCCTCTATTTATCGGTCTTCTTGTATTGCTGTCAACAGCTGTTGGAATACTTGTCAGTGCACTTTCAATAAGATATAGAGATATACAATATATTATTCCATTTGTTATGCAGATTGGAATGTATATCACTCCGATTGCTTTTCCTGTAAATCTTATTCCAATTCGTTATAAAATGCTTTATTATTTAAATCCTATTGCAGGTTTAATAGAAGGTTTCCGATGGTGCATTATTGGAGAATCACCATTGGATACTCGCCTTGTAGCATTCACTATCCTATTCACTTTAACAATTATTTTTATTTCAATCCGCTATTTTAACAAAGTTGGATCTGAAATAGCAGACCTGATTTAAGTAATTAAAAATACGTACTCAAAACCAAAAATCGATATGCCAGAAACCATAATCAAAGTTGAAAACATATCAAAACTTTATCATATTGGAAAAAATCATAACACTAATCTGAGAGATGCAATAGTTAATTTATTTGATTCTATTAAAGGTAAAACCAACTCGTCTGAAATTCGTGATTTCTGGGCTTTAAAGGATGTAAACTTTGAAGTGAACGAAGGGGATGTTCTTGGAATTATTGGAAAAAATGGAGCAGGGAAAAGTACTCTATTAAAAATATTATCTAAAATTACGCCTCCAACTTCAGGAAAAATAAGCATTGATGGCAGAATTGCATCATTATTAGAAGTAGGAACAGGCTTTCATCCTGAACTTACGGGACGCGAAAACATTTTTCTTAATGGTTCAATTTTAGGGATGAAAAAAATTGAAATAAAGAAAAAGTTCGACGAAATAGTAGAATTTTCAGGTGTAGAAAAATTTTTAGACACCCCTGTTAAAAGATATTCGAGTGGAATGTACGTAAGACTAGCATTTGCAGTGGCAGCACATCTTGAACCTGAAATTTTAATTATCGATGAAGTATTAACTGTGGGAGACACAGAATTTCAAAAAAGATGCATTGGTAAAATGCAAGATGTGGCAAAAAGTGGACGTACCGTGATTTTTGTTAGCCATCAGCTTGAAGCGGTATCAAACCTTTGCAACACGTGTATTATGTTGGAAAATGGGTCTGTTGTGAAGCAAGGAGAAACAGAACAGGTCATTTCTTTCTACCTTTCTAATAAAAAAACATTTTCAACAACTTTAAAAGAAAGAACGGACAGAAAAGGAAATGGGCGATTTAAATTTGTAGCTACTTGGATAGAAGCTGAAGATGGAAATATAATAGAAACAATTCGCTCGGGAGACACCATCAAGATTGTAATGTCATATGAGACAGATGGAGCTTTAGAAAATGATTTAGAAATTTCCGTTGGAATAAATTCTGTCAAAAACATAGCTATATGTGATTTAAGTACCACGCATGTTAACGTTTCATTTAAAAAAAACAAAGTTCCAAAAACAGGAATACTAGAATGTATCATACCTAGAATTCCACTTAATTCAGGAAATTATTCTTATACACTTTATTCTTATTCCCGTTTTGGTGTAGAAGATTGGATTCAGGATGCAGGTAATTTTGACGTGGAAAAAGGCGATTTCTTTGGAACAGGCAAAATTGCAGATTCGGCAAGATTGATATTAATAGATCATAAATGGAATTTTGATCGTTAGCCTTCAAGCATAGTATTAAATATATTTACTTAACACATCTGGAAGTCTTTCTTTTGAAAAAAACAGTACTATTGCATTTATAACGGTTATTTTAATTATTATCTTTACAAATATCATATATTGTTTATGACTAGTCTCTATTAGAATTAAATAAAATGTATAATTCACATTATTTTTCATCTGCTTTCACGATTATTAACCCTGAAGAAAAAATTTCATTATCCGGATATAACAATAGGCCAGAGCCATTTTCTAAAATTGGTATGGACTTAGAAGCAAACTTATTTTCAATTAAAAACAATAATGGTCGTCTTGATATTCTATCCTTAGATACCTTATTTTTCAATGAAAATATTTTTGAATACAATAATTTAGCTGATACTTCCAATATTTTTGCGGGCGCATCGCACACTCATTTTGCTCCTTCGATAGATGATACAAAAAAAAACTTAGGTACTACAAACAAGGCTTACTTTGAAAAAACTCAAAGTCAGATTTTTGATCTTCTAAAAAATGAGCCCGATCAAACTTTACATAAAATTGAATATTTTTCTTTAAATCCCAAATTAACTATAAACAGGAGAAGAAAAACCATATTGTACCATCTGAATCCATTTAGATGGAAATCCTATATAGAACTAAAGCCTGATTATTTTGGACGAACGAATAACACTATTCATATTCTTCTTTTCAAGAATGATAAAAATCAAGTTATATCAATTATATGGTCCCTTGCTTGCCATCCTACTATTTGGCCTGCGAAAAATGAAGTAAGTAGTGATTTCATAGGAACTATTCGGTTAAAATTAAGAGAAAAATATGGGCAAATACCTATACTTTTTTTTCAAGGACTTTCTGGTAATATATGGGCTAATATTGTTCCATTTCAATGGAACATTAAAAATATAAAACAGGAATTGTTGAAACAACCAAATGAATTCATCCCTTATACGGAAGATCAATACCATAATTGGTCAAATAATTTGGCTAATGAAATTATTAATACGTTGATATCAGAAAAGCCATTAAAGGTAAAACCTCATTTATATTTAAAAAAAATAAAAATACCATTGACCCAAATTATCGATAAGCCTATTTATGGAATTAATGATCTGACAATTTGTGAATTTAATCTTTCAGATAATATTAAAATCATTGGGTTTTCTGCTGAACCTGTTGTTCAATATTACGATATTATAAAAAGAATTTACAAAGATAATTTAATTATACCTGTAGGCTGTATTGGGACTACTTTTGGATACCTTCCTACAAACAAAATGATCAAAGAAGGTGGATACGAAAGTGATGGTTTTTTCAAAATTTTCGGATACAATAGTTCTTTTAAAAAAAACATTGAAAAAATTATAATTAAGGCACTTAAAAAATTAAAGGACAATAACAACTTTTAAAAGACAACAGACTAGAGCAAACGCATAAATAGTCGACCTTAAAAAAATACAGGATCGTTATTATTACAATGTTTTTCAACCAAAAATTGTGGATAAAAAAATGCCGGAAACTTGTAGGTTTTGCAAAAAACTTCAAATTATCTGCCATAGAATTATGATTGAATAAAATTTAAACAGGCTCTAATATAAATAATTATATTTGTCAAACTATGATAGTAATTAGCGAGAAGTTTTTATATGAAATAAAATAATTAGTATGACAAAATTTTTAATACACAAAGCAACTATAATTTTCGGCAAAAAGCGATGTTTAACTTTTTTTAAAGCTGTTTCGGAGTTATCTAGAGTTTTTGCTCACTTCGCACACAAAAAGCAAATGGAATATGAATGGTCTATAGCCCCACAACCCGAATGGTATGATCATTTTTGTGATCAGTTCTATCAGTTTAGACAATTCCAAAATCCACTTTGGGTTGAACGGGGTACATTTGGTTTATTGGCAATCAAGCAAGGAGCAAGGGTTCTTGAGCTATGTTGTGGAGATGGGTTTAACTCATATCATTTTTATTCTATAAGAGCAAACAAAATTTTAGCTGTTGATTTTGACAACGAAGTTATTCTTCATGCCCAAAAGTACAATCAAGCTAAAAATATAGAGTTCAAACTAAATGATATTAGAACGGAATTTCCAATTGGACAATTCGATAATATCGTTTGGGATGGCGCAATTGAACACTTTACTGAGTTAGAGATTGATGCGATTATGAAAAATATCAAAGATCGGTTAACCTCATCTGGAACTGTAAGCGGCTACACAATTGTAGAGAAACCAGATGGAAAAAGCTTGAGTCATCACGAGTATGAATTTAAGTCAAAAGAAGATTTAAAGCGTTTTTTTGAACCCTATTTTAAAAACATTAAAGTATTCGAAACCATTTATCCTTCAAGGCATAATTTGTATTTTTTTGCCTCTGATGAAGTTCTTCCTTTTGATGACGAATGGGAAAATATAACAAATTAAAGCAACTCATTACTTATTAATCACACATATCTATATTTCTATATCTATTTATTTTCGAATACTGACCTCGTCCCAAACATATCCTTTAATTTCACAGAATACTTCTAATTTATTTATTAAGCTAAAAAATTTATAATTATAAAATTTGTTTAATAAAATGATCTTAATGAATAAAATAAAATTATTAAAAGCCTCACCTTTCTATGATAAATATTTAAAAAACTTTTATATAAGGAATCCCCATTTATATAAAGGCAGCTATATTGAACAATACCAAGCACTGATGAACGATTGTTTTGGCTGGTCAGATTTTTGGAAAACTCATCTGGAGGAAACAGGACAATTTGAAGTCCAGGAGATTATTGTCAATGCAGAGTATTTACAAAAACAATGGGCAAAAGAAAATCAGATTAAATACTTGGCGGAAAATTGGGAAAAAGATATTTTAGAATCTCAGATTAAAACATATAATCCGGATATTTTTTTCGCACATGCTCCTTCACTTGCTGATAATGAATTTCTGCGCTACATACGAAAAAAAGCACCTTCAATAAAAAAGGTCATATGCTGGGATGGAGTAGCTTCCAATAATATTCAACTATTTCAGGGCTGCGATCTGATGCTTACCTGCCTCGACTCAGTTGCGGACTATTATCGTAGTGCAGGTATTTCTTCTTATAAATTTTCATTTGGATTTGCAAAACAAATCAATAACAAACTGATTAAAAATAGAAATTTATATAATGTTTCATTTGTTGGAGGAATAAATTTATTTGAAGGCGGACACTTCAAACGGTTGGAAACACTAGTAGGATTATCACGAAAAATGGATCTGGACTTATTTCTTGGAGGAAAAGTTTTAAATGACTGGCAATTATATAAATGGGCCCAAAGGAATCGTTTATTAAAAGGGAATCTTAAAGAAGCAATTCAAATAAATCAACTGGGGAAAAAAAACAAAGGAGAAACATTTGGAATTCAAATGTATCAGATTTTAGCTGACTCCAAAATCAGTCTTAATATTCATATCGACAGAGCTAAAAATAAAGCAGCAAACATTCGTTTATTTGAAGCTACCGGAACAGGCACCTGTTTATTGACAGACTGGAAAGACAATATAACTGAGTATTTTAAACCTGATGTTGAAATAGTAACATTCAATACTGTAAATGATTGTATAGACAAAATTAAATTTTTGCTTAATAACGAAAACGAAAGAATTAAAATAGCTTATGCTGGACAAAAAAGAACGTTAGAAAATTACTCCATTAAGCAACGAATCCAACAAATAATTCCAATTTTACTAGCTTAAAGGTATTTAACAGTTTATGATTTGAAGATCTGCGTGAGTGAGGCAGTAAAGAATGAGTCAAAAATCTATAATCTTAAATTATGCATTTAAATAGCGAACTTTTATTTAGAAAATATGCTTTAAATTATTTTAGTGATAATATAAGAATACTTGAAATTGGAGCAGATTCATTTCCTTCACATTATTCTAAAATAGTTAATAGTTCTAAAATCAATTGGGATACATTGGATATTGGCGATGGAGTCTCTGAAATCCCAAACCATATTATAAGTCATTTTGAATACAACTATCCAATTGAAAATGAGACTTACAATATCATTATAGCCGGTCAGGTAATGGAACATGTAAAAAACATATGGAAATGGGTTGATGAACTAAAGCGAATTACCAAAAAAAATGGATATCTAATAATCATAAGTCCTATAAGCTGGCCTTATCATGAAGCACCTGTCGACTGCTGGCGAATATACCCTGAAGGAATGAAAGCCCTGCTGGAAGAAAAGGGTTTAAAAATTGAATTGAATCATTTTGAATCTTTAGAAAAGGATTTAGTCCCGTCTTATATACCTACAATACCAGGTAAAAGTACCTTACCCTTAAATAAAATTATTGGCAGAAGGATGCGGGCAAAGTTTCTCTACAACAGATTTTTATCAGTTTTTCCAATATTAAATAAGCTCAGAGTCCCTATTACTATTTCATACGATAACATCTGCGTATGCAAAATTTCTAGTTAATTAAAAATTGTATTTAAATATATTTTTCTGTACTCATTGGCGATTACATGATTTCCAAACAATTCGCTGCTTTTCTGAGATATTTCAAACCTATTGAATTCATATTTATTATTCAAAAAATCGACTATTGCTTCCCTAAGAGACTCCACATTGATATCATGGCAAAGGATGCCATTAATTCCGTTTGTTATTAATTCAGGTACACCGCCAATTGGAAAACCTATTACAGGGGTACCACAACATAACGACTCTATGATGGTATTGGGTAAATTATCTTCCACAGAAGGCATAACAAATACATCTGCAATAGAAAAAATTATGCTTAATAGCATTTCATCCTTAATAAACCCAAATTCTTTGATATTAATATAGTTGTGCCTATCTCCTACTGTACAAAATAATATATTAGTTTGATCTATCCCGTTCAGGGCATTCAATAAAATATCAAATCCCTTTCTTTTTAATTGAGTATCGCCAATAAACAAAATAACTTTTTTGTTTTCATCAATATTAAAAAGCTCCCGACATTTTTTCCTGTCTCTTGACTGAAAGGTGTTGGTATCAAAGGCATTCCTGATATGTGAGTGATTCAAAGATCCAAAAACGGCACTTTTACGGGCTAAATTCAAAAGCCATAAAGAAGGCGCTACTATGTGTATATTTTTACTTTTAAGTATTGAATTTTGTTTATTCCTTCTAATTGTTTCTGCATAATTTGAATTTTCAATGCTTAACTGGAAACAACCATTGCACTGTAGCGTAAATTTGTAACATTCAGAAGAATAATGACACCCTCCAGTAAAAGGATTCATATCATGCAAGGTCCATACAATTTTTTTATCTTTCGCCTTTTCAAAAAAGGAGGAATAATCAACGAAATTGCTAACCCAATGAAGGTGTATTATATCTGCTTCTTTAAATAAATAATGTTCAGTAACGTCATGATTGCTTTCAGGAAAACTAAAGGTTTCAAACCCTTTCGGCTTATTAAGTAAAATTTTATTTTGCTTTCTTTGTTGTATAATTTTTTTAAAAAAACGGACTATTCTAACAGAAAAACCGACCGGTTGATCCAAAAATTCTACGACCTTTAAATTATCATACAAAGCCCTCTTTAAAACAAGAACGGTTGAGTCCATATCTTCTTCAAGAAGGGCATTGTGAATTCTAATGCATGCCTTTGCGGCCCCACCTGCATCACTTGTAGAAATATGTAGTATTTTCATTACTTCTTTTTAGTTCCTATACGCAAAGATATTACATAGAAACTCCTTATCAATAAAGTTCTTATTATCAATAAACGGACTATGAGAAGGAAGCCCTAACGTATACATATAATACCGAAACTTTGAGGCTTTTAAAATATCTAGTAATAGGGACAGCTCCTGAGGCTTATTAGCAAAAGAATGAAATTCGACAAATAAATAATTTACTTTTCCTAATAAATTTTTGACCTCATTTAAAACACGGATTTCAGCTCCTTCAATATCCACTTTAAGGAAATCGATATCCTCTTTTAAATAGGCACTTAATAAACATGTTCTTATTTTCTTTACAACAGACCCGTCTATCGCCTCGATCAAACTGCCGCCATCTGAACCTTCTTGATAAAAGTCAAGTTCCGTTTCTTCATCCCACAAGGCTTTATTAATACAAACAACATCCGTATAATTAAAGCTTTTTAAATTCTCCTGAAGAATATTAAAAATATCAACATCCGGCTCAAATGCAATAATTTTTGCACCAGGATATATTTGTTTGAAATAAATAACACTTAATCCAATATTGGCACCACAATCAATAATTATAGGGCTATCAGAAGATGAAACAAACTTGTAGATCTCGTGTTCAAAGATTTCCTTATAAGCTGATAAAAACGAAGCAGTGTCCGGAATACAGAGTTTATGGCTTAAAAGCATGGTAGTAGTAGGAGAATACCTTCTATGGCTCTTTAATCTTTTTAATTCATAATGTCTTTTTCTATACTCCGGGTTAAAAATTAACCTGATTATTCTATTGACAATATTATTCATAAATTAGTATACACTATTTTTTCTCCATTCATCCTTTGGATAACACTAAAGGCTTCTAAGATACTAATAATTTTTATTCGGGATAAAACAAGATTTTTTCATAATCTAATCACTTTCTATTTTACGATAGTTTATTTCTAATTTTGTGTTGTAAATGAGCTTTTTATCTTCTATACTTGTGTCTATTCCTGCTACTGGTAATGAACGGAAAGCCTACATTGGATCAATGATAGAAATAAATAAAAAAATTGATGAAAAATAAAAAAAATTCTAAAAATGTTATTTAATAGTTTTCAATTTTCAGGCATTGTACTTATTACATTTTTGTTTTATTATTTGCCTTTTTTTCAAAAGATTCAAATACATATTCTAATCGCAGCAAGTTTATTTATATACGCATATAATCAACCTTATTTATTGATATTGTTGATAATTTCAATAGTTATAAATGCAGGCACAGTATATCTTATAAGAGGGACTAATCAGAAGAATATACGGATTCAAAAATTATGGGCAACAATTGGTATATTAATGAATCTTGGCATATTAATTTTATTCAAATATAGTTTTTTATTAGCTTCTACTTTATCTATAGGATCTGATTCCTTTTTAGGATTCTTACTTACTATTCCATTACCAATTGGCATATCATTTTACACATTTCATGGTATTAGTTTTTTAGTAGATACCTTAAGAGAGCAAAAAAGTAATTCTAATAGCCAGAACGTTAAATTGGGAAAACACATTTTGGATTCAAGCTTGTATATGTCGTTTTTTCCACAATTAGTAGCAGGTCCCATTGTAAAATCAAAATATTTTTTACCCCAAATTAAAACTAAAAAAATTAATTCCATTGAATGGGAAAAAGCCTTTGAAGCTCTGGTAACAGGATATTTTCTTAAGTTAGTAATTGCCGACAATATGACCGATCAAACATATTGGATTAATTACCCTTATTTTATTAATAAATCTACCCCTCATTTAGGTATTTTGCTTTTTGGTTATTCTATTCAAATTTTTGCAGATTTTGCAGGTTATTCTTTAATAGCAATCGGGTTGGCAAAGCTTTTCGGATATAATCTCATTGATAATTTTAATTTCCCTTACATTTCAAAGTCATTCTCTGAATTCTGGAATAGATGGCACATCTCATTGTCGTCTTGGTTAAAAGAATACTTGTACTTTCCACTGGGAGGAAATAAAAAAGGCAACTTCAGAACTTATTTTAACTTAATACTAGTTATGTTTATTGGAGGACTGTGGCATGGAGCAGCGTGGAGTTATGCAATTTGGGGTTTGTTCCATGGATTATTATTGGCAATTGAAAGACTATTTAAAGGCAAGTTGAATTTGCCAGACTCTTTTCTGGTAAAAACATTTAGAATCCTTATTGTATTCTCGTTTGTTACCTTTGGCTGGCTCTTATTTAAATTACCAAATTTTAGTCATGTGATTCTATATTTAGATGCACTGTTCAACCATCGTTATTGGGAATTTAACAAAAACATGGTCTACATTTTATTGTATTCCACGCCAGTCGTTTTGTATCATTTATTTTACCTTTATAAAAATAATTATTTGATTAATTATGAAAAGCTTAAACCTGTAGCCTACGGAATTATGCTGTTTTTAATCTTAATTAACAGTGGTACTGCAAGTGAATTTATTTATTTTCAATTTTAAGGTTCGCTGCAATGATAAAAAAATCTATTCTGATTTGTATTAGTCTTTTCTTATTATACAATTATATTTTTGTTCCAATATTTATCAGAGATGATTCCCCTGTTGCACAAAGTCAATGGCAGGAAAATATAATAAAAGCCCAAGATTATTTATATTTACCAGTAAATTCGAATGCAATTATTGTTGGATCCTCTTTGTCTGCCGACTTAAAAGATAGCACGTGGTATAACTTATCCTTTTTAGGAGGATCTCTTTTTACAGGGCTTGAATTGATTAAATTAAAGAGAAATTATCCAAAAGTTATATTAATAGAAACCAATGTTATATACAGAGGTATAGATTCTGAAATTACTTCTACCATTAACCAATCTCCTTTCAATAAATTAAAGTATATATTCCCGGCATTTCTTGAAAAAGGTCAGCCTATAAAATATTTAGGGGCCTTGCTTTATAGTTGTGTTGAAAAGAATCCATATATAATCCATACGGAACCTGATAGCTCATTATTTAACAAGTACCTAAAGTTACAGGTAGAAGCCAATTCAACATTAACCAATAAAGTAACCATTGATAGAAATATAACCCTTCTTAGATCTTATTTAAAATTCTTCGATGAACACCATGTAAAAATATTTCTAGTGGAGATGCCCATTCACTCAACTCTTTTTCAAACAATCAATGAATCCTACAGAAGAAAAGAATTATTTAAGGCCTTTCCAATCTCAGGATACAATTGGATTATCCCAAATAGCCTTAGTAATTACCAAACTACTGATGGCGTGCATCTATCCGAAAAGAGTGTCAAAGAATTTAAACAAGAAATAATGAATACTATTAAATAATCATAAATTTTATCCAATGCAATAATATATAAAGAGTAACTATCTTGTAAATAAACATTAAAATTTAGTTCAAATCACAATAAATTTAACACAAGCTTAAATGCTATTTAACTCTTTAAATTTTTTAATTTTTTTTCCATTAGTCACCCTTATTTATTTTTTACTTCCTCACAAATACAGATGGGTTCATTTATTATTGAGTAGTTGTATTTTTTATATGACCTTTAAGGCTATTTATATATTAATCTTATTTTTTACAATTGTAATAGATTATTTTGCCGGAATATATATTGAAAAAGCAAAATCCATTGAGACAAAAAAACAATTATTATTAATGAGTCTGATTGCGAATATTGGAGTATTGGCAATATTTAAATATTATAACTTTTTAAACGGCAATCTCTCTGGAATAATGTCCTGGTTTGGATATACTAATCAAATACCATACTTAGCCATTTTATTGCCAATAGGGCTTTCTTTTCATACATTTCAGGCAATGAGTTATACCATTGAGGTGTATAAAGGTCGTCAAATGGCCGAAAAACATTTTGGTATTTATGCATTATATGTAATGTTTTATCCGCAGTTAGTAGCCGGGCCGATAGAGAGACCTCAAAACATGTTGCATCAATTTAAGGAAAGGCATTATTTTAACATGCAAAACTTATTAAATGGACTTCGACTAATGCTTTGGGGATTCTTTAAAAAAATTGTAATTGCCGATCGGCTTTCCATATATGTTAATGCGGTGTATAATCATCCGAATCATTATCATTATTTAAATCTCACTATAGCAACATTGTTTTTCGCAATTCAAATATATTGTGATTTTTCAGGTTATTCGGACATAGCAATCGGAGCGGCAAAAACCATGAATTATGACTTAATGATTAATTTTGAAAGACCTTATTTTTCTAAAAATATACAAGAGTTTTGGAAACGATGGCATATATCATTATCAACCTGGTTTAAAGATTATGTATATATTTCTCTGGGAGGAAATAAAGTATCGAAAAAACGTATGTTTATCAATATTGGCATTGTTTTCTTGATAAGTGGATTATGGCACGGCGCAAATTCCACTTTCATTGTATGGGGCGCACTTCATGCCTTTTTTATGGCATCATTTATTTATTACCGAGAGTACTTTAAAATTAAACTTCCTGAAAATTTGTTATTTAATAGTATCTCTATATTATTTACATTTTGTTTGGTAACCTTTGCATGGATATTTTTCAGAGCAAATAATATTAGCAGCGCCTTACTAATTGTCGATCATATCTTCAATTTTTATCATACAAATGATTTTAATTTTGTCGTCAAAGACCTATCAAATCAACATGAATTTGGATATGCAAGTGCTTTTTTTTCTGTCATAATGATCCTTATCATGCTACTTATTGAGAAAAAACTAAAGCCTGACTTGACAAACATTAACCATTGTCATATACTCGATATTTTATTCTGCTCGACAATTATTTCATTGATTATAATCTTTGGTGTTTTCCAAAATTCCAGCTTTATATATTTTCAATTTTAAAAATGAAAGCATTAGCCAAAATAATAATTTCTTTAGCTATTTCTTTAACAATATGTCAGGTATTTTTTATCATTTTGTCAACAGGTCTAAGAAAATTTAACATCCATAAAACAGAACGCTTAACGGAGCTTTTTCTTGGTTCAACTAAATACGACATCCTTTTTCTGGGTTCATCCAGAACACACACTAACATTGATCCCCAAATAATTGACAGTATATGTCATTCTAATTCTTATAATGCAGGTATTGAAGGAGGAAATTTATATGAATTTAACATGACTTTAAATGCTTACTTATTGAACCATCCTTCACCCGGATATCTGATTTTAACCATTGATCTGACATCATTTGAACTACAAAAAAAGTTATATAATTACGTCCAATATCTACCATTTGTGCAAAATAAAATTATTGAAAAAACATTAATTGAAAACAGATATTATAATACATTATATAAAATTCTCCCTTTTTTAGAATTTACTTATTACGATGATTACACTCGAATTAATTGTTTAAAAGGTTTTACAAACGAGAACGAGATTCCAAAAGGCGACTTTCAATATAAGGGTTACCTTTCAAATACAAACAATACTATTCTTTCAGAGGATACAACTAAATATTTTAGTACAATAGAAATCTCTCCAAATGGCATAGACTTGCTAGAAAACATAGTTAAAACTTGTAAAAGCAAACAAATTAAACTAATTTTCACATACGCCCCTGAATATAAAAAGGGGCATCAAAAACATACTGTAAATAGCAAAGAAGTATTTGATGTAATTAAAAAAAATGCAAGAAAGAACAATATCCTTTTTTGGGAACACGACAATTTAGAAATTTGCCTGAATCCACATTTTTTTGCGAATATCGGGCATCTAAATAAAGAAGGCGCAGAAATATATTCTCGAATATTAGGTAATGAATTAAACAGGATTTTAACAAAATAAAATGCATTATCCTAAAATCAGTATAGTAACTCCTTCCTACAATCAAGGGGCTTTTATAGAAGAAACTATCGATTCCCTGCTCAGTCAGAATTATCCTGCGCTGGAATATATTATTATTGATGGTGGTAGCACGGATAATACGATTGAAATGATTAAAAAATATGAAAAATCTATTTCCTATTGGGAAAGCAAACCTGACAATGGCCAGAGCCATGCCATCAATAAAGGTTTAAACAAGTGTACCGGCGACATTTTTAACTGGCTGAACAGCGATGATTATCTCGAAAAAAAATCCTTATTTACCATAGCAGAACATTTTCAGAATTCAGGAATTAATCTTGTTGGGGGTAAGTCTAAAAAGTTTTCTTCAAATACTTTTGAAAAGGTAGTCCCCGAAACATTTTACCATCAAACGATAGAGGAAAAAATAGTATCTCCTTTATATATGCAGCCCTCCACCTTTATTAGAATGGATTGCATTAAACAAATGGGCTTTTTAAATGAAGATCTACATTACAGCATGGATTATGAATGGATTTTGAGGTATCTTTTACTATTTGGCAAAGAAAATATAATTGAAACTGATACTATTCTTTCGTACGCAAGGCTTCATAGCAATAGTAAAACCAATATGGATATTCCAAAGTTCCGTATGGAAACACTCTATATTTATTTCCAATTGGCTCAATTAATGAATCTTTCTCCCGAATCAATAAATGGTTGCAGATACAGAGGGCTTTCTCCTGATCTAAATATTTCTTTAAACCTAAAGCTTGAAATTGATCTTAACAAGGAAGAATTGATTCAAAACATCAAAAAAATTGTTGAACCTTATAATAAAGATGTCTCCTTTTTATATCGGGAAACCGCTGCCTATTACAACTACTTTGGACAAAAAAAAGAAGCTTTAAAAGCCTGTACAAGTGCAGTTATCGCCAACCCTACAGTGTTCTTAAATTATAAATTTTTTATTAAAGAACTGTTCAATCTTGCTTAACGAATACCTAATAATCTCTTTAAAGGTCTTGTTATTGGTTTCATTTTTTTAGACAGCCACACTTCATATTTGTAATGATATTTTAAATAGGAAGCGTATTCCAAATGAGACCTAACAGGCATATTCATAATTTCATCGAATTCCTTTTCCGAAAAACCGAATTTCTTTAATACAAATTCTTTATCCTTTTCTAATTGTTCAGGTTCATATGGGGGACGTGCAATTTCTTTCAGGGCTTCTTCTCTTGACATCTGTCCGGAATTAATGAGAGTAGAAAGATGTGCTTTTCGTTTATCTACTTTAAATTTTACCGGTAAAATATACCCTTGATAAAACCTTGTGAAAATAGATTCATAATGCTTACCACCATAATCCCTCCAACCAAATTGTTCTGTTATTATCTTCTTTGCTTCATCCTTATTATAGTCAAGGTAATCTAATAAACTCACTATTTTAAGCTTCAGTATGTTGTTACTGTATGCCTTTTTCAAGTAATTAAATGTTGGGTATGTTTTTAATTTTATCTTGCCATTTTTTTTATGAATTGCTTTAAGATTCAGCACATCCAGTTTAGTGTGATACCAACGTTTTGGAAGGATTGCTTCAGTCACAAAATTATGCCCGGTTACCACGTATTTTATACCTCTTTTTACTGCTTCATTATATAAAACAGCCATTATAGCCTGATCTGTAACCAACTCGATATCTATAACAGAGGCTTTAATAAAACTCAATTGTATGTCTTTAAATTCTTCCCAATCTACAACATAAGTAAACAAATCCAAACCCAATTTATTCAATACATTTTCAATATTTTTTACTGCAAGTTCTGAATTCCAACCATTATCAAAATGCACTACCAAAGGCCTTAATCCTAATTTTTTTATTTCACATGCCAGATAAGTACTATCTGTTCCTCCGCTGATGCCAAAGATGCAATCGTATTCTTTTCCTCTTCCATCTTTCTTTATCGATTCAACAATGCTATTTAGCATTTCTCGCTTTCCTTCGGGGCTAAGAACCTGCCTTTCGGCCAGTCTTTCATATTCATGGCAATAATTGCAAACCCCTTCAGTATCAAATTTGATTTCAGGATCATCCTTCGTATCCAAAATACATTTTGAACATATTCTATATTCCGTCATTGAATGATTGCCCATTATTTAATTGCTCGTATAAACATTCTATCTTTTTTAATTCTTTATTCATATCGGCTAAATCGAACGCCGCTTGAAATGCATTGGCTATTTTCCTGTTTTTTTCATTCTCCGGCATCAGGTATACCTCTTCAATTTTTTTATATAACTCAAAAGCGTCAAAAGATTCCAGTTTCCATACTGTGTTTTTATTAAACAAATCTTCATCATAGGGTAAATTTCCAACAATGAGCGGACGCTTTGCCAGCATTGTCTCAATGGCAGTTACAGGAGTGCCGTCTGACTGAGGTATCATAACAACTATATCGGCTTTCTTATATATTTTTAATAACTCAAAATATTTTTGATCGGGAAGTATTTCAACCACCGAATTTAAGCCTTTTTGTTTGATCAGTTTTTCGATGTGTTTCTTATACTCTTCTATTCCATAATAATTCAAGAGGATCAACCGACATTTAACGGTTTCATTATTCTTTTTAAATAGTCCGAAAGCTTCAATAATAATTTCAATATTGTAAAGAGGAGCCATGGCTCTATTCGAGAATATGATAAATTCTTCATGAACCTGCTCCTCAATACTATTATAGTTTTCGATAAATACATCCGCATCAACACCGGTTCTGATTAAATTTAATTTACTGTTATTACCAATGATGGACCTAATTACATCCATTTGTCTTATAGATGTAGATGTTATTGCGACTGACTCATGAAGGGCTTTTTTTAAATTCTTTTTCAGAAAATAATAGATAACCTTCTGAAAAATGTTCTGTGGATTATTATATTCCTTAAGATATTGCACCAACATATCTGACCCCCTGGTAGTGATAATATGTTTCTTAAAATGTATAAGCAGTGGCCAAAATGAATAAGGTATAGCGTACATGCTATGAACTATTTCTATGTTGTGTTTCTCAATTATTTCCTTAATTGACTTCGCTATTTTTCTTCGGACAGCAATATCCCTTAATGGATATGTTTTAGGTAAAACGCTATAAATAGTTACATTTTTATTCTTACGATACAACAAATAATCGTTTGCGCTCTTATGTGTAATTAGTATTACGTCATGGTGTAAAGAAAGCTCATTTATCCACTTGGAACCATGGTTACAATCTACATCTGCAAAAAAGGCTATTTTCATCTGTATATAATTTGTTTTTTTAATTGTCAGATGGAATTCGCTTAAACATTGATACTCGGTTAATCATGTTAAAATCGAAATGCTCATTTCATTTATCATAAAATTTCTGAAACCAAAGCTCTAAACACATAATCGCCCATATTCTATCTGAGTGATCCTTATTCTTATTACAATGCTCCTCAAGTAGCATATTTATATAGTTCACATTAAATATATTCCTTTTACTGAGTGTTTCAGATAGTATTATATCTCTTACATAGTCTTTTAATTCGTTTCGGATCCATTGAGCAATTGGAACTCCAAATCCCATTTTCTTTCGGGAAATTATATCTTTATCTATATATTTTTCGGCCAGCTTTTTTAATATATATTTCGTTGTTCCATTGTACAACTTAAGATTTCCAGGAATTGTGAAAGCGAACTCTGCTAAATCTTTATCCAAAAAAGGACAACGAATTTCCAATGAATTCATCATAGATGCACGATCTACTTTTACAAGGTAATCATTTAAAAGCCTGGTATGAATGGAAGAGCTGAATAAGGTATCTAAAATAGTTCCCTGTTTATTATCATCCCAAATAGAATTGAGATAAACCATTGTGCTATCCGATACCTTTCTATTCATATCCTCTGAGTACAAACTGTTTTTCTCTTCCGGACTAAAGCCCATATTTCTATATAACTTTAATCCCCCACTCATTTTCAAATAGCTCTCCAGGTGTCCGTAGTTGGTATATTTCGAACTAAAACGACTCAGTACTTTACTACCTAAACTTAATAGCTGCCGGTAATTCTTATTGTGATATTTTCTTAAATATTCATCTGTTTGATAGGCCCAGGCGTAGTCATGATAGCCTCCGAATATTTCATCTCCTCCATCACCTGAAAAAGCTACCTTCGAATGTTTGTGCATCTCTTTGGTAATATAATAAGATGGAATATTGCTTGAATCAGCGAAAGGCTCTCCGTACGCTTCTATTAACTCCGGAAGCAACTCTATAACATTGGCTTCAACAATATAAGTATGATGATCCGTATCATATTTATGTGCCAACTGTTGTGCATATTCTTGTTCATCTAAAGGTGCATACTCTACTCCAATTGTATATGTGCTTAATTTTTCGGATGAGTTAGAAGCAAGCAAAGCCACAACCAATCCTGAATCGATGCCACCACTTAAAAATGCTGTAATTTTTTCGTCACCAATGGTACGTTTCTGAATAGCATTTTTAAGCTTTTGTTCAACAGTATCAATGGCATCCGGCAATGACATGGAATAATTAGGCATAGAACGTAATTCCCAGTACGAATTCTCAGTAATTACCTTGCTGTTCAAATCAACACTAAGATAATTTGCACTTTTTACTTGTTGTATTTCTTTCCAGATAGTAGATGGCTGAGGAGAACTCAATTCTGTTAGATAATAATCGATTGTGTTGTAATTTAAAGTCAGATCCTTCTCTACCGAAGATATTGACCTAATATCGGAAGCAAAAGAAATTCTTTTAGAGTTTAAAAAATAATAAAGCGGTTTTTTGCCAAATCTATCTCTGCAGATATATACTTTTTTTGTTTGACGGTCTACTAACGTAAAGGCAAACATGCCGTCTATTTGCTGTAAGAGTTTATGAATACCCCATTGTAAATATCCATTGAGAATAACTTCTGTATCGGTCTTAGAAAAAAAAGTACGACCATTTGATAAAAGCTCGGATTTTAATTCTAGATAATTATAAATTTCACCATTGTATGTTATAACTAACCTACCTTGTTGATCTAACATTGGCTGTCTTCCATTGTCGCTCAAATCTATTATACTTAACCTGCGATGCGCCAAGCCTATATTATTCTCTATCCAAATTCCCTCCCCGTCCGGTCCACGAAATTTATTAAATGAGTTCATCTTTTTAAGAAGGGGCTCATCTATGCCATTACCATTCAATTCAATAATCCCAGCAATTCCACACACAGATTTTAATAATTAACGTTCAAAACAAAAATACCAAAAAATGCTTATATTTAATATTTTTGCACCATTGAATATCTAAAACCAATGGAACTTACAGGGCAAACTATTTTTATATTATCGAATGAGCCATGGGGTGACATCTGGTATTCGAAACAAAATTATGCATATGAACTATCAAAAACCAATACTGTTTTTTTTATAAACCCGCCAAAAAAATGGAATTCTCGTAATGTTTTTTACAATCCGATAAAAACATTCAAATACTCCGATTCTCTTTATATACTCAACTATCAGAATTTCCTTCCTATCATCAATAACGTATTCAATATTTTCAATAATTATTTAGTCACTAAATATTTATTGCATTTTTTTAAAAAGAAGAAAATAACTGATTTCATTTTTTGGTCTTTTGATCCTATAAGATTGTATAATCCGCGCTTATTTAATCCTAAACTTGCCATATACCACTGTGTTGATCTTTTCTTTTTTAAATTTATAGGAGAGAAAATAATTTGTGAAAATTCTGATCTGATAATTGGCAATTCCCCGATTCTTCTGAATGAATATAAATCCTTCAACAAACCGCTTCATTATATACCACATGGCATTTCTGAAGATGAGTTTAACATTTCTAAAGATGAACAAAAAAACAATGATTTAAGCATTGAAAATTACGGAATTTATATTGGAGTAATCGATGAACGCCTTGATTACCGTCTTATTGAAAAAGTAGTGCAACAATACCCAAATATCGACTTTGTTTTTGTTGGGCCAAAAAGATATAATAAGGATAATTTAGTTGCCAGAAATATATTCGAAAACAATATTTATAAAAATGTTCATGCTGTTGGTCCGAAACATTTCAAAAAGCTCAAAGTCTATATCAGCAAAGCCAAGTTTTGCATTTCTTTTATGGATAAAAATTATCCCGGAAACACCATTGCGCACCATAAAACTATGATTTATTTAGCACATGGAAAACCAATTTTCGGATATAAGTTCAGTGAATACACGCAGCTTGAAGAAATAATGTATATGGGTTTAACACATGAAGAAACCATCGAACAACTACAGCATTTTTTAGAAAATGGAGAGTCCTCGCTTTTATCAGAAAAACGAATTATGTTTGCAAAAAAATTTACTTTTAAGCAATTGATCAGTAGCATCAATAGCATTCTAAAAAATTATTAATGTAAAATTGCAAAACGTACAAATGAAATTAGTCTCTATAATTATTCCTGCATATAATGCGCAAAAATATATTAGAGAAACGATTCAATCTGTTTTAGATCAAACCTATTCAAATTGGGAATTGATTATAGTAAACGATGGTTCCAACGACAATACGGAAGAAATTGTTGAACGTTTTAATGATCCCCGCCTCAGATATTTTAAGCAGCCTAACGCAGGAGTTTCGACTAGTAGAAACAACGGCCTGGAAATGTCAAAGGGAGAGTATATTGCTTTTTTAGATGCCGATGATATATGGTTACCGGATAATTTATCAGAAAAAATTACTTTTTTAGAACATCACCAGGACTGCGGTTTAGTGCATGGTGATACGCAAGTTATAAATGAAAAATCAGAGAAACAAAAAATAATTTACCAAGGTAAATCCGGTTGGATACTCGATGACTTGTTGTTATGGAACGGATGCTGTATTCCTGCGCCAAGCAGTATTTTGATTCAAAGAAATATTATAAAAAAAACAGGTAATTGGGATCCTCAACTTTCAACTGCAGCAGATCAAGAATTTTTTTTTCGCGTAGCTAAAAACTTTAAGATAGGTCGTATTCCAAAGGTTTTAAGTTTATACAGAGAACATACTGAAAACATGCACTTAAATATAGATCGATTAGAGAAAGAATATATTCTCACGTATATAAAAGCCGAAAAATATGGATTATTTAAATCTTACATTTTTAAAAAGAAGTGCTTCTCTAATCTTTATTTTATTATTGCCGGAAGTTGGTGGGTCAATGAAAACAATAAGGTTCGGGGTATCTATTTTATAGTCAAAGCACTTCTTACCTACCCTCCTTTTTTAATTAAATTAATAGCTAAAATTTAGCTATCCTCTTCAATCAAAAACGAGATGATTAAAAACAAGGCAGACATTGTGTATATTTACAATAGCTTTAAGAACCCACTTTTTCATCGAGAAGCCTCCATTTTATCAGAAAAACGAATTCTATTTGCAAAACAATTTACCTTTAAGCAATTGATTAGTAGCATTAATATTATCCTAAAAAATTATACTTGCAAAACGCACAAACGAAATTAGTCTCTATAATTATTCCTGCATATAATGCCCAAAATTATATTCAGGAAACCATCCAATCTGTTATTAATCAAACATATTCAAATTGGAGGCTTATTATTGTAAATGATGGCTCAAAAGATGATACTGAAAAAATTATTAGAAATAAGTTTATTGATGATAGAATAACATATATATACCAGGAAAATGGAGGGGTTTCAAAAGCCAGAAACAATGGAATTGAAAAAGCAGATGGAGATTATATTGCATTTCTTGACGCGGATGATGTTTGGTTACCAGAAAATCTAAAAGAAAAAATTAATGCATTAGAGAATAATCCAAACATAGACTGGATTTATAGCAATATGTATGAATCTGATCCTTTTCTTGAAAATTTAAAATTAGCACCAAGTGGAAAAGATAATGACATATTAAATAACCTGTTATTATGGGAAGGAGAAGTGATACCCGGTCCAAGTAGTAATTTAGTTCTAAGAAAAAAATGTTTGAATACAGGAATCCGATTCGATCCAAATATTTCAACAGCATCGGATCTTGATTTTTGTATACAACTTGCCAGGAAATTCCAATCAATGATCTTACCTGAGCCTTTATTTATATATAGGCTTCTTAATCAAAGTATGAGTAGAAATATATCTGTTATGGAACATGATTGTATTTACATTTATGAAAAGGCTCTTTCCAAAGGGTTATTTAAATCTTTTATATTTAAACAAAAATGTTTTGCGAATATGTACCTCATTATTGCAGGAAATTGGTGGGTAAATGAAAATAAAAAAACAAAAGGAATATATTTTGTCATCAGAGCTTTACATACTTACCCTCCTATTTTGATAAAATTAATAATAAAACTTTTACTCTCCAATAAAGCAAAAATTATATGACTAAAAAAAAAACAGTCATCGTGTATATATATAACAGCTTTAAAGATCCTCTTTTCCGGGGAACTGTTTTGGTTTATTTAAAAGAGATTGCTTTAAATCACCATTTTAATTTTCATTTAATAACATATGAACAATCAGCTTACAGGCTTACTTATGAAGAAAAAAAGATTGTAAAGCATGAGCTTAAAGAATATAATATATACTGGCATCCTCTGAAATATCATTCAGGAGGAATATTTATGCTAATTAAAAAATTATACGATTTTTTAATTGGCTTTGCCCTTGTGCTAAAAATAAAAATAAAATATCGTACACCACTAATTATATCATTAGGAAATATTGCGGGAGGATTTAGTTTTCTTTATGCAAAAATATTATGGTTCGATAATTTTATATTATCCTATGAGCCTCATAGTGAATTCATGGTCGATTTTGGAATATGGAAAAAGAAAAGTTTAAAATATAAGTTGCTTAACAAAATCGAATATATTATGGGCATTTATAGCACATATATCGCCACAGGAACTTCCTATATGGTGGAACGAATGAAAAAATGGAACTGCCGAGCCCAAATATACAGGTTACCCAGTTGTGTAGATTCTAAAAAGTTTTTTTTTAATATAGAATCAAAAGAAAAAATCCGAAAACAACTTGACATAACTGATCAAAAAATATTTCTTTACGTTGGAAAATTCGGAGGCATATATTATAAAGAAGAAATTGCCCTCGCATGCAAGGTATTTTATAAAGCAGATCCTAAGAGTTTTTTTTTAATTGTAACTCCCAATGATAATAAGGAAATTACTGAAATTTTTAACAAATACGAAATTCCTCAATCCAATTTTTTTATTACTTCTGCACATTATGATCATATACAGGATTATATCTCCGCTTCGGATATTGGAATCGTTGCCATTCCTCCTTTACCATCCCAGAAATATCGCTCTCCAATTAAAGTTGGAGAATATCTATTGTGCGGCCTACCTTATATTGTGGTAAAAGGAGTATCTGAAGATGATGTATATGCTGAAAAATATAATATAGGAGTTGTGATTGACACATTTTCTGAAGAAGCAATCAAAAAAACAATTCCTCAAATAAATAAAATTTTTGAAGAAGATTCGAAAACTCTAAAAGAAAGATGCCGCGCTATAGGAAAGGAATACCGGGATAGTAATTTAGCATACTTAACATTTTTAGATGTTTTAAATAAAACATTTAAAACCAAAAATTAGCTTGGTTGATTAAAGAGTCTTATCTATGCTCTTTTTATTGTAATAATATTTCAATATAAACAAGGCTGATAAAAAAAATGGAATAGCAGGAATTCTATACCGCACAAGACTTCCAAAATTAGGGGTTGTTAACCCTACCATAAAAGCAAAAAACAGAGCAAATACTAAAGAGTATAGTAATAAAGGATTCTTCCATGCTAAAATTAAAATATTATATACCTTTAGTTTAACAATTAAAAATAGACTCATTAACATAAAAAATGCATTTTCTAATCCGGAGACTATCATTACCGGATTTCGTGCTTCCCAAATAAAGGGTCTGAACAAACCTGCTACAATTGCTATTGGCGCTTTACTCAGCATACTTGGTAGAGTTGCATTGAATTTCCCAATATCAAAAGTATTCCCTCCATAATAATCTTTAACAAGATCCGATTGAGTAATTACCGCACGTTCAAGAACTTCATCTACTGACCATTTCCCTAAATTATTCCCAATGCTTTTGAAAATAAGATAACCACTTCCTGATACTATCAATAAAATTAAAGGAAAAACTAAAGATTTTATTACTACAGATTTTACTTCACTTGTAAATGCGGATATCATCCAAATTGCAGAACCAGGTATTAAACAATATAAAATATATGGTTTTATAGATAAGATCAGATAACAGCTTATCAATATAATTATTAAATTTTTCAACAATCCCCTTCTTTTTACAACTCCATTATAGAATGCAACAGTAAACCAACAACAGGCAGAGTATGTAATTGTGTCTTTGAGTAAACCAGACCCCCAAAAGGCAACTGACGGAATAAACAAAAGTGCAATGGCAAGATCGCGTTTAATCAATGGAAACTCTTTACAAAAAACTGTATACAATCTCCATATTCCTGAATAAGTAATCCATGCAAGTAAAACAGTAGTTATTAAGTAACTTTTTAACGAGACAAATATCAGCAAACAGGTTAACCTAATTAAAAAAAAAGAGTTTTTATCTGGCCAATAACAAGGCCAGCCGGTACTCGAATCGAATATTGAAAATTGCTCATCCGTTTTATTCCCATTAATTATAATATCCAAAAAGGCAGAAGGGCTTTTTCCCAATAATTTTAACATGACAATACCGCTATCAAAATAATTTAATGTATCCCCACCTGTCTTATAGTACAATGTATAAACTAAGCAAAGGCCAACGCCCCCTAAAATTTTTATAGTTAAACCTGTTAAATAATATTTGTAATTGGGTTCATTTAGTATATGTTTATTTTTTTTCCTAAAAGCGAAAAAATAAACAATTGACAAATACAGAGGAAGCAGTATTAAATCATAAATTGAAATATAGTTCATTTATACAATTATTATTTTTGCTCTACTCTTAATATTTTTTGAAATTTATAATTCGATTTTAACTCCATTTCATTAGGAGCAACATCCAATAATATTTTTAATTTCAAATCAAATAATTCATTCAAAACTATCCGGAAGGAATTAACAGGTGATATAGTCGGATATGAATTAATTTTGCATTTTTGAGGTACCAGATACGCGTTTAAAATTTCGCATCTGGCAGAATACACATTATCTTCTGATATATCCGCTATCCATGGCCCATGATCCGATTGAAGAACAATTATTGGTTGTATTTTTGTATTTTTAATAATTCCAGTAATGAATTTTTCAATAACTGAATTAATATATTCCAATTGTGCAATATAATCATTTCTTGGCTCCCAGAAAGCATGTCCAAATGACTTTTTAGTATTAAATGAGCCATTTTTATTGAATACATAAGGAGGATGTGGGGCCACAATATGAATAAAAGAAAATTTTGGAGAAGGTTGCGCTTCAATTTGGTCTAATCCTTTAATCACACCTTTTAAAGTCGTATAAGTACTGATTCCTAAAAGATCATCCAATCTTAGAATAGTAAGTTCCATAATACTTCTTTCAAACTCATTTAATCCACCATGTTTAATTGTTACATCAGCAAAATCAAAAAATTTAGTAATAGCATAACCTGATTCTGAACATATTATTTTATATCCTTTCTGTTTTAAATAATAGCTGAGATAATTCTGTGAGATTAATTCCTGATCAGAAATTAAAGTATCTACTAACTCTTTATCTACATAATTTAAATTGAGGGAACTGGCTAAAGATTTACTTGTATAAGGATAATTTGTCTGACTGCTATCTGCAATATAAAAGCCTTTGCTTTTTAGAAAATTGGAAAAACCACTATTATCAAAATTGTAATATTTTTTAAGAATATCATTTCTTCCATAGCCATCCAAAATAATATAATATATATCGGGCAAATCAGTCCCTGTTTTTGCTTTTACATCATTAATAACAATCGTATTTTTAACATTTTCTAAAAAAGGATTTTGAAATTCTTTTCCAATGGAATGTTTGGAAAAATTATATCGAAAAATGGAAATGATATTTATAAAAATAATGACCAGGACAAAAACGTTAAGAAAATAATTAAATTTAAAAAACGTTCGTTTTGATTTTAATATCCAATAAAATAATACAATATAAGAGACTCCAAAAATAAGAAACAGATAACGATGAATATTGGAAAATGGAAAAAGCCCCCGATAATACAAAACTTCAACTTTATTATAAACTGCACCATAGGAAAAGACGATGAGCAAAAATAACGTGCAAAATACGCCTGTTTTTTCCTTGTTTTTGTATACCAGATAGGTCAATGAATATACTAATACAGTAAAAATAAAACTTACGATTAATGTTCTGTAAGTCATTGAAAGAGTTACCTGCGAAATGTTTTGTGTATAGATAAATAAAACAACATATACACTGAATAAAAAAGTATGAAAAGGAAATTCTTTTATTTTACTCATAATTTAAAGGGTACTTCTTCCTATAACCTTCGTCTAATTAAGGCCTGTTAAAATGTTAGATTAAATAATTCACTTATTTATTTTTTTCATCAAAAAAAGTTCTCTTTCTGTACCCTCAATTTTATGGCTTTCCTGTATTTCATAATGCCTTGAAAACTCGTTTTTGAAAAATTTCAAATCATATTCATGAAAAACATCTTTTCGAGTTACGAGTAGTTTTTGCGACTGAGGATCACTTTTGGGAACAAATTCTATTATTAACCATTCTGCACAATTACTAAAATATTCGGCTATTTTAGAAAAAGGAATAGTATTACTAATTGATAAGTGATGAATTAAAGCCAAAGCTAATATCAAATCCGGCTGCTCTCTTTGTAACAACGTTTTTCTTTCTGAATTGGCCCATCCAATGGATGATGAAGGATTGGTTATATCCATTACCAATGGAAGAATATTATTGCAATTCTGGCCTTTCAATTTCGTATAAAGCCTTTCCACTGAAAGGGCATCCGAATCAAAAGCAATTGTATACCCGCTATTAAATCCTGAAATTTCGCTGAAAACTCCTGTATTACAGCCAATATCCCACGTATTGTCAGGATTTATTCTGGATATCCATTCTCTTACAATACTTTTCTTTGATTCTATTGCTTTATCAGAATATGCGTTTTCCTCGTAATAATTAACCCAGTTACTCTTATCAATTTTAAGCTCTAACCCTTCGATTCCACTTAATAAATGTTGAATAATACCTACTAATTTTTTTCTGGATAATTTAAGGACAGAATCAAATTTAAATTTGGATTGATCAGAATATTTATTTTCAAATTTAGCATGAAAATGTATGTGAACCGCTAATAATGAATTAAACTTCGATGCTGATGGAAGTAGTTTGGATGCTAAACTTAAAGGTATTCCGTCTAAATATAAATAATTTAATCTTTGCAGCTCGATACTCTTATATTTCATCAACGCTAATGGAGCTAAAAAATGCTGGCAAAACTGTCTGTATGCAATCCAAGGCTTCCCTTCCTCATATTGCTCAAAGGATAAGGTATCTATAAAAACAGGATTAGAGCCAATAAACTGCACGTTATAGGCGGAAGCATCCTTCAAGGTCATATTGTATTTTAACGCCAACTCCTGTATTTTTAAAGTTAGAATCGCTGCAACTTTCAATTGGCTGAAACTCCATTCATAGGGATATGAAATAAACGGGATTTTTTCAGGACTTATAATTTTATAAATATCTGATTTATTAAATTCAAGTCGCAACAAATCTTCTTCGTCCTTTGGAATCTCTTTATGAGGAATAATATACTTTTTATTTAAGAGTTCCGAAAAAAGATCCGAATTAATAAATAATTCATACGTGTCCTGATAAACGCTACTTATAGCTCTGTGTGGTTTCTCGTTGTAATAAAAAACAAAACCGCTTGAATCCCTGAAAGATCCATTTTCAAGTAACGGTTTTCGATCTAACATGAAGTTTTCTTTATTCTTTGTCCTTATTCTTGAAAATAGAAGTGATTTTTTTCCAGGACGTTTTAAAAAACATAATGAACGTAATTACGCCACCCAGTATCACTTGTAAAATTAAACTTCCTGTCCCTGGATCAATGTATAGTATATTCATATGTATATAATTTGTTTTTTTAAGGTCATATGGAATTCGCATCCGCCTCAGGCGGATTCATCACTTTTGATAGTTCCGTGCTTATGCTCATTTCATGAAAGGATTTTTAAGATGGTTATTTGCGATGAAAACAAAAATACAATTATTTACGGAAAAAATTGTAATCTAATTGAAATAAAAATGTCATTCATGATGGTAGGGTTCATTTTTTAAAATAGACATAGCCCGATACAGTTGCTCCACAAAAAACAAACGCACCATTTGATGAGAAAATGTCATGTTTGATAAAGACATAATCATGTTGGCTCTCTTTCTGATTCTTTCATCGACACCATAAGATCCTCCTACAATAAAAACTACATGACCGATGCTGTTTAACATCGCCTTCTCAATATACTGAGCAAATTCCACCGAACGAAATGATTTACCTTCTTCGCTTAATAAAACAATACAATCTGTAGTATTCAAACTTTTTAAAATAACCTCCGACTCATTTTGCTTTTGCTGCTCAACATTTAGATTTTTGCTGTTTTTTAAAGCAGGCGTGATACTGAAATTAAAATTTATATAATGCTTAAGCCGACCAATATATATGTCTATTCCTTTTTGCAAATATTCATCCTCTGTCTTACCTACTACTACTAAGGTTATTTTCATGTGTATATAATTTTATTTTTTTGTCACATGGAATCACATAAATTATTTTCATTCTTATTTGTATTCCTTTGCTTATTCATCGTTGCAAAATACAAATAGGATTTTTAAATTTAAATAAATATATTTGAATTATTATCCATAATAATATGTACCATTAGTGGCTTGATTTTTGATCGCCGAGATACTAAACCACATCATAAGGAATAAAACCTCAAAGTTCCAATGAAAAAAAATATCCTTCTAACAATTTTAGTGTCTATTTTTTTCTCCGTTTCCGTATTTGCAGACATTTATGAAGATATTGCCTCTGCTATTCGAACAGGAAATTATAAACAAATAGCTTCTTATTTTAACAACAATGTTGATATGACCATCCTTTCCAAAGAAGATGTTTATAGCAAGACACAAGCAGAAATTATTCTTAAAGATTTTTTTATTAAAAACCCTCCAAAATCATTTGTAATACTGCATCAAGGTAATTCAAAAGAAGGTGCAAAATATTCTATAGGAAGCTTGATGACAACACAAGGAACAAGTTATCGAACCTATTTTTTTGTTAAACAAAATGCTGGAAAATTCTATATTCAGGAATTAAGGTTCGAAAAAGAATGAAATTAATTTGAAAATTAGATGAGTATGAAAGTTCAATACCTCATTTTCAAATCAGCTCATTTTCAAATTTTCAAATTATTCTCATGATTAATTATTCTGTATTAAATTTTGATGATTTTATAACCAATGCTTTAAATGAAGATATTGGCGATGGAGATCATACTAGTTTATCCTGCATTCCCCTAAATAAACTGGGATCAGCGCAATTAATAATTAAACAAAATGGCATATTGGCAGGAATAGAGTTGTCAAAAAAGATATTTAATAGTATTGACAATTCTTTAAAAACCAATTATCTACTAAATGATGGAGAGAATGTTAAAGATCGAGACATTGCTTTTACCCTTGAAGGCAGTGTTCATTCTATCTTAAAAGCAGAAAGATTGGTTTTAAATTGCATGCAACATATGAGTGGAATTGCATCTGCAACAAATGAAGTTGTTGAAAAATTAAAAAACTATAAAACCAGAGTTTTGGATACCAGAAAAACAATGCCCGGACTAAGAATATTAGAAAAATGGGCGGTTAAAATAGGAGGAGGAATAAATCACAGGCTAGGACTTTCTGATATGATTCTTATAAAAGACAATCATATTGATTATGCAGGAGGAATAAAACAAGCTATTGATGCAGCTTTGCAATACAGGAACAGCCATCCGCATTTAAGTGATATTTGTATAGAAATAGAAGCAAGAAACATACAAGAAGTTAAACAAGTGATAGGCATTGGAGGCATAAATAGAATTATGCTGGACAACTTTTCATTTGATGACTTGAAGCAGGCTGTATTATTAATTGATGGTCAATACGAAACCGAAGCTTCAGGTGGAATAACTACAGAAAATGTAATTCAATATGCTGAATGTAATGTTGATTATGTATCTATGGGCGCTTTAACTCATTCTGTTAAAAGCATGGACATGAGTTTAAAAGCAATATAATAAATGGGTGTAACTAAAATATCAAAGCGTATATTTCAATCAGGCATCCTCTTTTCGCTTGTGAATCTTTCCAAAAGATTGGTATTATCCAGCTTTGACGGTATGTCCATTAAGTATGTATGGGTATTTTTTATTAAAGGAATTCAAAAAGGATCGATTACTTCGCGCGCGTCTTCACTTTCATTCAATTTTTTTCTGGCTCTTTTTCCCGCAATTATTTTCTTTTTTACGCTGATTCCTTATGTTCCTATTCCTCATTTTCAAGATCAACTATTGGAACTTATTAAAAACGTTTTACCTAATAACGCCTACGAGGCAACACGATCCACTATTGAAGATATTATTCGACACCAAAGGGGAGGTTTATTGTCCTTCGGATTTATAGCTGCTTTATATTTCGCCACAAATGGTGTACATGCCATGATAGATGCGTTCAATAAAACCTTTCACACCATTGAGACACGTTCATTCCTCAAAACAAGAGTTATTTCTTTAATCCTTACAATAGTCTTATCTTTTTTGGTTGTTACCGCAATAATTTTAATGATTACCAATGAGTATTTTGTAAAATGGGTTGTGCACCACGGTCTTCTAAAAAGCAAAACTCAATTGCTAATCCTATTATCCGCAAAGTGGATCATCATTGTAGCATTGCTTTTCTTTACCATATCGTTTATCTATTACTTCGGACCATCCAGAAAGAAAAAGTGGCGCTTTATATCCGCAGGTTCCACTCTTGCTACTATCTTATCTATATTAACTTCAATAGGATTCTCCTATTTCGTCAATAATTTCGGACAGTATAATAAACTCTATGGTTCAGTGGGAACGCTTATTGTTATGTTACTGTGGATTTATTTTAATTCGTTAATTCTGCTTATCGGATTTGAATTGAATGCAAGTATCAATAAAGCCAAAGACGAGGATAACATAATTCAAAAACATCGGTCTAAATTATATCGTTAATCTATCACAGCTTTTAATTTAAATATGTATTATAAACACAATAAAACTATACTAAAAACAATTGCGCTTTTGTTTTTATTTATAATTAATTACCTGCCTCTTTTTTCTCAAATATCTGCTGCCACAAATACATACCGTAGTGCCACCAATCCTTATTACTGGAAAAATCGTAAGCCTACAGTAGGTTATTGGCAACAGGATGTTTATTATCAATTAAAGGCCCAGCTTGATGATGTTGCAGGTATAATTGATGCATCAGAAAAACTTACCTATTGGAACAATTCTCCTGATGAGCTTAGCTATGTTTTTTTTCATCTTTATCAAAATGCTTTTCAACCCGGTTCGTATCTTGATAATTTACAAAAAAATAACAATGTGAAACCCCGATATGGAAAATATGAGTCGGAAGGCCTGGGAACAAAAGTTGAAAAAATTTCAATAAATGGGCAGGAATTAAAAACAGAATTGGATAATACTATTCTTAAAGTTTACTTACCAAAATCCCTTAAAAGCGGAGATTCTTTGACATTCGATATAAAATTCAAAACGTATTTTGACAACGGGAGTACCAGAAGAAGAATGAAAACGTTCAAAGTGTTCAATTATAACCATTATGACGGAGTGTTATGGTATCCCAGAATATGCGTTTACGATACTAAATTCGGATGGGAAACAGACCAGCATCTTAACAGGGAATTTTATGGTGATTTTGGTGCCTTCAATGTTGAATTGACTATCGCAAACAATTATATTGTAGAGGCCACCGGAAATTTATTAAACCAGCAGGAAGTACTTCCTGATTCTTTAAAGAAGAAACTGGATATTAAAAATTTTGCAGATAAACCTTATGGATCTGCCCCTTCTCTTATTATAAAACCTGACGGCACCAATAAAATCTGGAAATACTATGCAGAAAATGTTCATGACTTTGCATTTACTGCAGATCCAACTTACCGAATTGGAGAAGTTATCTGGAATGGTATTAAGTGCGTTTCCGTAGCTCAGGAATCTCATGCGAAAGGTTGGCAAAATGCAGCAGAATATACAGCTAAAATCATTAAGAGGTATTCTGAGGATATTGGAATGTACGCTTATCCTAAAATGGTTGTAGCAGATGCTCTTGATGGAATGGAATACCCAATGCTTACTTTGGATACCGGCTACGATCCCAGTTACCGATATCTGTTGTGTCATGAAATAGGACATAATTGGTTTTATGGAATGGTTGGCACTAATGAAACGTATAGAGCATTTATGGATGAAGGATTTACTCAATTTTTAACAGTATGGTCACTGGACAAAATTGAGGGAATTTATGATACGCTTCTACCTTCACGGTCTAAATATGTAAATTACTTTACTACTCCTATTACGAATAAAGACAAACGGGCATACTTAGGATATCTTCCCGATGCCATAAGAAGGAACGATGGATTTTTAAATACACATTCCGATTATTTTAACGGGGCCCTTGACCAAGGTGGTGGTTACCATCAAGTGTATTCGAAAACAGCAACTATGCTTTATAATTTACAATATGTTTTAGGTGATAGTTTGTTTTTAAGTGCTATGCAACATTACTTCAAACAATGGAAAATGTGTCACCCCTACCCTGAAGATTTTCGAAACTCAATTATACACTTTACCAGGGTAGATTTAAACTGGTTCTTTGATCAATGGCTGGAAACAGACAAACGAATTGACTATGGTATCAAATGTTTAAAAAAAGGGCCTAAAAAAGACCAATATATTATCACCTTTATTCGTAAAGAACGCATGCAAATGCCACTTGATTTTCAGGTAACATCGAAAGACGAAAAACTATATGATTTTCATATTCCAAATACCGGGTTCATTAAAAAAACAAATGCTACTATCCTTCCCAAATGGACAGGTTGGGATAAACTTAATCCAACATATTCTGCCACTATAACCATCCCTGATGGTATTCAAGACATCGCAATAGATACAACTAATCGACTTGCTGACATAAACATGTTGAATAACCGTTACAAATTTCCTTTAAGCTGGGTTTGGGATGCGCATGTTGCCAATTATCCTGATCCGACAAAGTATGAAATAAAAGCAAGGCCGGAGTTGTGGTACAACGGATATGATGGCATGAAAGCAGGATTTCATATGAATGGAAACTACATGAATTATAAACATATTTTTGATTTAACATTATGGATAAATACAGGACTTGGCCAGCAGAAATATATTGAAGGAGGCAGACTCAATACCTATGATGTTTTATCTTATCGATTCAATTACAAAATCCCACTTGATAAAATAAACAAAAATGCTTCTCTCTATTTAAATTCTAAATATTTGGACGGATTAAATTCCTCTCTAGTTGGTCTAGATAAAAACATTGAAAACACACGATTTTTCATTAATGTAAAAACAATGTATCGGCCTAATTTAAGTAGTAAACAATACTTACTCTATCAAAATGAATGGGACATTGAAAAATACAACAACACCGTTACTATTGGTCTTGATCATATCTACTCATATACAAGAGGAAAAGGGAAAATTGAATTGAACGTTCGCTCTAATACTTTGGGAAGTGATTACAACTACAATTACATATCTTTAAAGGTTGTGAATAACAACATCCTGGGCAAGTTAGATTTGAATACCAGAACTTTTGTTCAATATGGAAAGGGGACTTCTATTCCAAAGGAATCTGCATTGTATCTTGCAGGAGCAAATCCTGAAGAACTGATGGAAAATAAGTATACGCGCTCCCGAGGATTTATTGACAATACCTGGTTAGGTTATGATGCAACAACGAATCACTTTCAACAGGGAGGCGGCTTAAACTTGCGTGGATTTGCCGGATACCTCGCACCTAATCTAAATAAAGACGGGACGATTAGCATGACTTATAAAGGATTATCGGGAGTGTCTGTTAGCGCTGAACTGGGCTTTGACAGGCTTTTATCAATTAAACCAAAAATAACCAAAAATTGGTTAAAGATAAATACCTATTTATTTACGGATGCGGGAGTTATTAATGCGAACGATCCGGGAAGGAGACTTGTATTAGCAGAGTTCAGGGCTGATGCCGGTTTAGGTACTGCTTTTACCATTAAAAAGTTTGGCGTCCTTCAACAGGTTAAACCTCTTACTATACGTATAGATTTTCCGTTATTTCTAAATTCTACACCAGCTGTTGATCCTGATTATTTTAAGATGCGATGGATAGTGGGAATTAATAGGAGCTTCTGATAATATTATTTTCCCATGATTATTAATATTCTCTGCTTTTATTTTTCTTATTATCTATTTATTGCAACACTATTTTCTTAATATCTATCGTATTTCCTTGCCCATTTATCAAATAAATAAAATAAATTCCTTTACCACTCCAAGTTGAAATGTCAACATAAAATTGTTGTTGGTTTATTGAAGATTGAAATACTTGTTGACCAAGTGAATTAGTTATTTTTAATTGATAACCTGTCATATTTGCAATGTTACCATTATCAATAGTAATATGATCATTAGTGGGATTAGGCCAAACTTTAATTGTATTCTGGTAGGTTACCGGATTAAAACCAGTAATCGTGGACCTTATTATTAATGTATCTGTTACGGAAATATTTTGGTAACATAACCCTTCATTATATAAATTACTTATTTCACTTTGATTAAGCTCCCTATTATATATTCTAATATCATCTATTTTCCCGTTATATTTCATTGCTGATTGGCAAGGCACACCACTACTTGTCAAATAATTTCCTATCCCGAAATGAGCAACTCCTGAAATTAAATCAAAAGGAAAACTACCCACATTTTGATGTATACATGACAATGTAGTTATTTCAGGAACGTTATCTACAATCATCTTAATTCTGTCTAATCCATCGTTAGTATTTATTGTTCCGTCATATTCTACAACAACATGATACCATTTTGCATAATTGGAAAGCACTGATGAGCCACAAATAAATCGACCTAATGTTCCAATAGAATTACCGTAATATTCAACACTTATTATATCATTGAGCTGTCGAATAAAAAACTGTCGTTCATCCGCGGCACATCCAGCATCGGAATGCTTTGAAACAATCATGTTATTATTATTTGTTGAAGAAGGTTTTATCCAAAATGAAATTGAAAATTTTTTATTTGATCCGGCAATTACTTCATCAAAAGTATTGTTACAATCTATATAACCAGCTGAAGAAAAATCATATGCGCTATTTGGATTTCCAAATCGATCATTTGTTAATGAGGCTCCATTGTTAATTCCATTGTTATTATTTCCACTTCCGTCACTTGCGTTACCTGTAAAGGGCCAATATCCTACAAGTCCGGTTGTCGGAATTTGTGCTACGGCATTAATTGTTAAAGCTAATAATACTAGTGTAATTAATTTTTTCATTTGTATTTTCTTTAAGTGTAACTGTTATAATAGCAATTTATCATTTCTTGATAAAGTTAATAAAAAGCGGATGTCTTGCAAATTTTTCACAAATAGGCTTTCATTATATGCACAAAAAGCACTCGAAATCCCGGCTAAAAATGATGATGACATAGAGAATCAAAAAAAATGCAGAGAGCTGCTTGGCAAAGTCAATTAAATGAATGTTATTATCTGTTAGGATATTATATAGATACTTTAAGTATCTTCACAGCATGAACTATTTTATACGGTTATTCTTAATATTCATATTTGTTCTTTTTTTGGGCAAGGTAAACTCTCAAAATCAAAACAATATATGGTATTTTGGCGATCATGCAGGATTAGATTTTAATTCCGGATCACCTGTTTCTTTAGTTAATGGGCAGATAAATACGCCGGAAGGATCAGCCAGTATTAGTGATAACAATGGCAATCTGTTATTTTATACTGATGGTATAACAATTTGGAATAAGAATCATATTCAAATGCCTAATGGTTCTGGTTTGTTAGGAAATCTCTCTACTACCCAGGCTGCATTGATAGTTCCCAAACCAAGTAGTAGTTCACTTTATTATTTATTTGTCATTGATCAGTTAGGAGGAGCAATGACCTACTCAATTGTTGATATGACATTACAAGCAGGAAATGGCGATGTAACTTCTACAAAAAATGTAATGTTACACCCGTCAGCTTCGGAAAAGCAAACTGCTATACAAAAATGCGATGGAAATATCTGGCTTATATCACATGAATGGAATTCAAATAATTTTTTCGCTGATTTAATAGTACCTTCAGGCATTAACCCAAGTGTAAATAGTAGTATTGGAACAGTTCATCAAGGGGGAAGTCAGCCATTTTATAATACTGTCGGTTATTTAAAAGCATCTCAACAAGGGAACAGACTTGCTTTAGCATTGCGTGATGCAAACCTTTATGAAGTATTTGATTTTGATATAACAACAGGAATAGTTTCAAACCCCATCACTTTATCTTCTACGAATTATAACACTGCTTATGGAGTTGAATTCTCCCCAGATGGTACAAAACTATATGGAAGTACTTTACTAGGTTATAATGTGTATCAGTTTAATTTAATGGCAGTATCTCCCGCTGCTATTGCCGCATCAGCAATGCAAATTGCCAGTACATCCGGTTTGGGGGCAGCCTTACAGTCGGCTCCTAACGGTAAAATTTACGTTGCACAATCCTATAGTCAAACAAGTGGTGTTCCTTATCTTGGCGTAATAAATTCACCTAATATATTAGGTAGTAATTGTAACTATGTAAATAATGGAATTACTTTAGGAGGAAGAACTAGTATGCTGGGATTACCTAATTTTATGATAAGTCCCATAAGTGCATTCAATCTTTCCATTTCAGGTAATACAACGGTATGTTCGGGACAAAGTACAAAATTAACAGCTACCGGAGCATTAGCTTATTCATGGACAGGTGGAACAACTTCATCAAGTGCAACTATAAATGTTTCTCCTTTAATAAAATCAACTTATTATGTAACAGGCACGAATGTATGTGGCTCCGCAATTGACTCAGTTACGGTAAGTGCACTACCAATTACCAAAGCACAATTCACTTATCAAAATTCTGATTGTGACCCGGTAGTCTCATTTGTCAATTTATCTCAGGCTACTTCTCAAATTTATTGGAATTTTGGTGATGGAACTAATAGCAGTATTCCAAACCCATCCCATACTTATTTACCGGGAGTATATACTGCTTTGATGGTTGTAAACCCAAACACAAGTTGTGCCGATTCAATTCAGCAAACAATTAATAGTACAGCAAATGCATTACAGAAAATTAATATTCCTGATATTTTTACCCCTAATAATGATGGCATCAATGATGAATTTGAGATTGCAGGTTTAAATATGTGTGAAGATTACCATTTGGAAATATATAATCGATGGGGTCAAAAAATATTTGAAACTAAAACACCTGAAATTACTTACTGGAATGGTACTAATGGCGATAAAAATAAAATAGTTGAAGGAATGTATTATTACATTCTGACCAGTTCCCAAAAATCTATAACCCCATTTAAAGGAGCAGTAACATTAATCAAATAAATTGAATCACCCAAGCGATAACAACAGTGCTATTGCTATAAATTATCCCATGAAAGTGGTGTTCCTGATTTTAAATCAGTGCTCGCTTTTTTTCCAACAACTACATCCCAATATTTTGGTGCAAGGCCATTGGCAGGACGAATAATTTTTAAATTGTCGGCACTTAATAATTCTCCTGCTTTTATATCTTTAGAAACGTAAATAGAACGTTTGAATAGTACGCTCTTTTCTTCTGCCGGTTGTATGCCATACTGAATATGTCCCATAGCGAGAAACGCCCGCTCCGTCTCTTCAACCAGCGCTTTCAGTTCCTGTGGTTCTAATGAAAAAGCACTATCCACACCACCATCGGCCCTTCGAAGCGTAAAGTGTTTTTCTATTACACGTGCACCAAGAGCAACTGCTGCAATAGATGCACCAATACCCATAGTATGATCTGATAAACCAACAATACAATCATGCAATTGAGCCAGATGAGGGATCGTCAAAAGGTTTGTGTTTTCGGGAGATGAAGGATAGGTACTGGTGCATTTTAACAGAATGAGATCTTTGCAACCTGCTTCCCTTAAGACTCGAACGCTTTCATCAATATCAGCAATAGTAGACACACCCGTAGACATAATGACGGGTTTACCTGTTGCAGCTACTTTTCGTAACAATGGATGATGTGTATTTTCAAAGGAGGCAATTTTATATGCAGGCACATCTAAGGATTCTAAAAAATCAACGGCTGTTTCATCAAAAGGAGAGCTAAATGTAACCATGCCCTTTTCCTTTGCGCGGTCAAAAATTGTCTTATGCCAATCCCATGGTGTATGTGCCATCTTGTACAAGTCGTGCAATTCCTGTCCATTCCATAAAGAATTTTTATCATCAATTGTCAAAACACCTTTCATGGTAATTGTATCTGCTGTATAGGTCTGCAGCTTTAAAGCATGTGCTCCTGCTGTGACAGCAGCATCTACAATTTCCAGAGCTCGGTCAATTGATTGATTATGATTGCCGCTCATTTCAGCAATAATAAAAGGTTTATGATTACTGCCAATTGTATAATGGCCTATTTTAATTTCCTTGTTCATGTTACTTTAATTTTTTTGATCTAAACACTTTTGAGATAAGTTCGTCTGTTAACTCATCCAATGAGCTAATTTTCATATCTGCATGATAACTTTCATGCTTCTGGATATTGGCATAGGGACCAGTAAGCATCCGAATCGTTTTAAACCCCAGAGGCTTAATTCCTACAAAATCTTTATGCAAATTATCTGCAATATAAACAACCTGATCGGGAGTTGTTTTTTCACGTTCACAAATTTTTAAAAAGCAATATGATGAAGGCTTTGCATATTGCACTCCATAACGATGTGTTATATAAAAACCTTTTACCTTTTTATCCAATCCTAATGCTTTTATTTTGTTGTGTTGAACGATTTTATTGCCATCTGTTACAATATAGACAGGGTAACCTTTAAAACGTTTTAAACAATTTACCACTACCGTATCCAACTTAATTTCAGGCTTGTGAAAACGATAAACTGTAACGCACTTTCGTGTTAATTTTTCTGAAAAAATATGTTTTTTTTTCAGAACGGAATCAAATATGCTTCCCCTCCCCTTTTCCAATTCAGCTAATAAATCCAAATAAACTTCTTTCGCAGGTAATTGATACGTTGTATGTAAAAAAGAAGCTACAGCTTTGAAACCACTTTTCACATAAGTAGTTTCATCATATAGTGTATCATCCAAATCAAAAACAATTACCATCAATCAATAATTATATCTTCAGGAAACCTGATTTGTGATTTTTGCTTTAAAGGTTTAATAAAAGGATATTCTGAAATATCATTTCCTAATGCCTCTAATATAGCCCAGTAAAAAGAATCTAAGCCACAATGAATACTCAAGGTAGAAGCACCTCCAAATCTGCTGTTGCATTCAATTATATGTATGTTATTTTCGAAGTCAATCAACAGTTGTAAAACCACATGGCCCGATAACTTAATTTTTTCAGCAAGATCTATCGATAATTTCTCTAATTCCATATTGTTTAATGTTGTAGTAATTTGCGACTCGCCGTTTATTACCAAATCTCTGCTTCGCGCGATGACTCCTTTTGCTTTTCCCTTTTGATCTATGTATATGTCAACACTTACCTCCTGCCCTTCCACATAAGGCTGTACAATAGGATTTTCAAGTTGTTTTGAATGTTCAATGGCTTGCTCCTTATTGAGGTTTAATCCAATGCTAAGAGAACCTGCCCCGAATTGTTCTTTAACAACATAAAAATTTGTATTTTTTAAAGAGTCGATTGATTTTGCAGTTTCGATTACTGGAAGATTAAGGCTATGCAATTTCTCATAGAACTTAAGTTTATCTAAACAAATGTCAATTGAATCAGCATTACTAACCATAACACTAATACCGTTTAACGCAAGTTCTTCTTTTATAGAAGCCCAGAAAGACAGCTCTCCGTCTCTGGTAGGTATAATTAAATTTATCTTATTCGTGTCACAAAAGGCAAGAACTTTCTCAGCGTTCAAATTGCTAATGGTTGGCATCTCCCAAAATATATCAACAAAATGTTTTCCAATGGCATTCTTGTTTACGTCGCCCCCAATTAAAATACTATTTGTACTAAATTTATTGCATGCTTTTTTAACTGCTTTCAACAATCCGATTTTTCTGGATATACTGGTGACTAATACACCTGTTTTTTCAATGTTATTGGGGACATTTTGTTTTCCTTTTTCGTATTCAATTATTTTGGGAATAACGTCTTCAATTTGCTGCTGTGGTTTCCATCCCATCGTTTGAAAATAGTAATCCATATTAGCTTGTGATGCTTCATAAGATATATCACTATTTTCTTCAGTATATTTTAAAATTGGGAAATGTTTTTTTAATACTGCTATTACTTCCTCAACTCTTCTTGCGTTATCGTTCCCCAAATTATAAATTCCACGAGTTGTAGGATGAGCAGCTAATCGAATAAGTCCTTCTGCAACATCTTCAGCAAAAATATAATCAAACAAACCTTCTTTTTTAAATACAATAAGTGGTTCGTTTTTCAATAAGCTTCGCACCCAACGGGAGATTATATCACGCGAATTCTTTCCATAACTGCGATATATCCTAGCTGAAATAGTTTGGTACTTATCGTGTTTAAATTGGTCTAAAAAACGCAATTCTATTTCATGATTTAATTTGGCAACACCAGTCAGATTCCGTGGATAGATAGGATCACTTTCTACCAGCCTGTATGCCTTTTCAGCAGGATTGGAGAAGCAGTATAATTTAGGATCGTAGATCAGGTAACTGGAAGCAAATATTACTTTTTTTAAATTTTCACTGTCTTTAAGCAAGCTCATCAAATGGGTACTTAAATGGACGTTGTGACGATAATTTTCTTGCCAAAATTCGTATGTTTCTGAAGAACGTTCGAAAGTGGCTGCCAAGTGAAAAAAGTATTCAGGGCCGAAATTGTCCAGTTCTTCTTTAGTTATAAAATTTAAATCACCTTGCCTGTATATAATATCTTTTGACCAATCAAACGGTCTCGGCTTTAAATCTCCAACATAAATAATAGCACCTTGCTGATGAAGCATGCTTACCAAGGCATTTCCAATAACTCCGTTTCCTCCACTAATAAAAACTTTTTTTCCCTTAAACATAATAATCTTTTTTTAAAAAGCCATGTATCAATGAGTCAATAAATATATTATTTATAAACACATGTTCTTTCAACTTTCCTTCTAGTTTGAATCCATTTTTTTCTAATATGCTGATATGAAGTGGTCGTGCATCATAAGTCTCTGTAAATATTCTATTAAATTTTAATTCATCAAAAACAACTATTTTCATTAATTTAATAAATGCCGTAAAATCTTTTTCATATAATCCTTTTGACTCTATGCGTTGTGGATCAACCAAAAATGACAATTCAATTCTTTTACTCTCCCAATCAATATTTGTAAGTCCTCCATATCCTATGCATGCGTCATTTTCAAGAAAACTGAAAAGCATAATACAAGGTTCTACCTCACTAAAACTTGGTAAAATATAATTGTTATAATAATTGATCTGATCGTTATCTGTAAGTGGATACTTCTGTCTTAACACATCCATTTGCTGGTTCCGCCATTCTTTAATTTTAAGTTTATCTTTCTCCCTATAGGGAACAACATTATAGCTATCGAATACAAAATTGTTGTTATTTAGTGCTTTAAAATTCATGCTTAAGCGTGTTTTAAAAAGGCAATAATTTGACGACCCAGACCCAAATCAGCAAGAGCTTTAAAATAATTTACTGTTTTTTCAATAGAAATGGAGTGCATCAAATTATCAATTTCAATACGAGATTTATGTGCATTTTTCCCTTTTGTTTTATCTTTGTTATAATTGGTATCTGGGTTCACCAAATTAAAATCAATGGGATAATCTGCCATGGTGATTTGGTTTTTTAACCCTGATTCAGCAGCAATAGCAGTCAGACCTTCAGCATTAAAGTAAGATATATGGTCGGGTATTGCAACCCAAAATTCAGAATCAATATTTTTTTTATCCATCAAATATTTTTGCAATACAGAAAAATCATTTGGTACTTCTATGACCAATACTCCATTAATATTTAAAAGTTTTTTACACTCTTTTAATAAGTACAGGGGATCAAGCACATGCTCCAGTATATTGTCAAGCCATACAACATCAAATTTTTTGTTTGAAGAAATTAGTGGCAACATCTCCTGATAAATGTCTCCTATTAATAAAGAAGGAACACAATTAGGATTGCATTTTTTACAACCGAAATCACTATAATCCATTCCAACTATTTGCCATTCCTTTTTCTTGAAAAAATCCAATGTAAACCCTTCACCGCAACCAATATCTAACAATGATTTACTTTTACTACTGGATGATTTTAACAGCTCATTAATTATCCAATATTTTTGCTCAATCTTATTTTTAAAATAGAGAAGTTCCTCTTCACTGTAATCAATTTCATAAGATCCTTGATTGGTTTGATAATATTTTTTAGCATAATATTCTTCCAAATCAGCACTCGATGGCTTTTGTACTAATTCATAAAATTTATACTTATTTAATATTACTTTATTATCATCCATTTTTTATTTAATTAATTGGATATATTACTTCAATTCCTTTTTGTTCTGCCAGTTCTAATGTTTTGGCATCACGCCTAGATGCTTTCGCATGCTCAATTGTATCTAAACGTTTCTTAGTATATTCATTAATGTATCTATCTAGATGATTAGATTTTAAAGCATAAGTCATAAATAATGAAATTCGCTCCTGTTCTTCATCTTTCTTTAGAAAAGAGGGTACAAGATTTTCTCTTCCTGATCCGTTTATTGAGAAATTTGGAAAAAACTTCAAGCGTACAGCATTTCCACTATGTATAGTTTTCAAGTTCCAGATTACAACATCTCCTATTTCACTATCTACAAACATTGGTTCCCCATCTACATTTTTATGTGATCCTCTTTTTACTTTTAATCCGCCGCTATATTTTTTATGGTCCTGACAATAAATACCAATCCTTAATAACGTGTATGTTCCTTCCCAATCGGGTCCATCAAGGTTTGTTCTGTCAATATTATCACGGTGGAAACCTCGTAATCCTGTTCCTATCTGGTAAGAACTGTCTCCAAAATAAATTAAATTATCATTGTCCAATAGGGTACGGGCAATTTCAAGAATTCTATCATCGAGCAACACATGATGCAATAATTCTTTACTTAACAAATCGCCCTTGGCATATTTCGCCTTTGTCGGAAGTTTAGGTAACTGAAAATCGAGTTTTTTTTGCTTATCAATTTCATATTGTTTATAGACTTCTTCACGAATATGTCTTACCTCCTCCAGTGTAAAAACATTTTTAATAGTTATATAACCATCCTTCTCAAAACGCTGCTTATCAATATTTAATTTATTACTCATGATATTTTTGAATAAAATGTTAAACTTTTTTTTGTTCGATATGTGCATTCATTGCAACTAATTCGGGATGCTGATTCAATATTTTTTCGATTTCGTTATAAGGCAGTCTATCTGCATGATAATCTTCAATCAACACTTTTATTAATTCGAAATCTTCAACAGTATCAACGGTAATTCTAAATCTACTATTATTTACAACTTGTTTTATAGAATAAAACTCTACTTTTCCAGAACGATTTTTCCAAATATAAGGCGTTACATGTTCTAAATCCTTCTCATCAGTTGCTTTTTGAAAAGCTTCATTAAGCAATTGAAAACCAAAAATTTCCATATCAAAGCCACGAGCATAGGTACGATCCACGCCATTGCTCATATATAAATTCGGATTATTAAATTGCAAATATTTTTCAATATTACTATGAATTAAGTCACCATCAATTAATGGACAATCGGATGTAACGCGTACAATTATATCAAACTTAAATTTAGTTGCTGTTTCATGAAAACGGCTTAGCACATTATTTTCACTGCCACGATGAACCTTGATATTTTGTTTTTCAGCAAACTCATAAACACAATCATCAGTAGCGTTTATAGTGGTTGCAATGGCTATATCAAATCCTGTTTGTTGCAGACGATCAATATGATATTGCAATAATTTTTTGTGATTAATTTCTTTGAATATTTTACCTGGCAAACGAGTACTTGTCATACGCGCTTGTGTTATAATACCAATATGTGGTTGTTTGGCGGACATTTTAACTTTTAAATTTCCAGACTATTAAATTCGTAGTATTTAAAGGCACTAAACCAAAAATATCTGTCTTCAATTCCAATACTTCTATATCAGGATGGGCTTGCAAAACATCAATCAAATTGCGGTTATAGTCATTTTTCTCCATATATTTATTACGCATTAAACCCATTAAAGTATTACGTTCTTTTACAATGGTTGGCTCAAAATGCACGATGTAGTTAATTTTATCTTTTTGCTTTTCTAAGCTTTTTATAATTACGGTAGCATCAGGTATTTGTTCAATACTATGAACTGTAAATATCGTAGTATCGGGTTTAATAAAATTGTAATCGCTCTCATTATAGTAATTAAATTCACTTATGTCATACCCTAACTTTTGCCCCAGTTTCACAGCATTTTTAGTGTATTCTCCGCCATAAGGATTATTCTTAAAAAAACTTAAATTGTAACCATATCCGCACCCCAATTCACAAACATTAGTGGATATGTATTGCTGCACTTTAGTTTTTATTAAACTCGAATAAATATTGCGAGCTATAGTCGTGGAGGTATGAAATATACTATCTCCAAAAGAAATATGTGTAAATGATTCCGGTCCCAATCCTGCTAATTCAAATTCTTTTGTTTTGCAGGCTTCAATATTTTCATGCTCGAATTTAAGTAGGCCGGCATATTTGTCTAAGTTATACTCGCTTTCAATTTGTTGAAGATCCCTCTTTTTTTGAAAATCAATAAAGCCTAAAAGACGTTCACTCCAGGGATTCTTTTTATTGAAATAATCATTTATAGAAATCGGATTCATTATTATTATTTTTCCAGTAAATACATATAGTCTATATTGGCAGAATTTTCAATATATGGATACATCTCTTTTTTTACCAATTTTAGGTCAGCAAATTGTTGCATAAATAACGCAGCGTAATCTGCTTTCCACAAATAATTTGTGTGTCCACGATAATTTATATCTGTTGTTTTTTCTGCATAATATTCAAAACCCCAAATATATTTATTTGAACAGCGGTACATTTCTGCCATTATTTTTGGTAAATCGTTCGGTGAGATATGTATCAATACGCCGTTAGTGCAAACCAAGTCAAAGTATTGATCCTTGAACGGCAGGTCAAAACCAGAACCGCAAATAATGTTCACATTTTTAGTATACTTTTTCGCTTCTTCTACAGCGTATTGTTGTAATTCAATTCCGTATATATTTTCAAACCCCATTCGTTGTAAGCCATTCAACTGCATTCCTGTATTACAACCTACTTCTAATATTTTAATATCTTTAGGCATATTCTCAAGGAAAGAGGTATTCATTTCTATTTTTGTTTTGCCCCATACTTTGGTATAAAAGGCATCCCAATCTTCGATAGAGTGTGAGTTTCGGTCAGTGTATTCCTGGCCAAATTCGCCCTTCCAAAATTCTGTTTGCGCCGTTTTAATCATTTGTGGTAATTTTAAATTTTAAGGTTTTCATATTATCATTTTACAAAACTAAGTATTTTTCAATGACGTAATCCTCCATGATTAAATGATAAAGCTTGGATCTAAATGTTCTTTGATAAGCGCTCGTATTTCTTCTACTCCCACCCATTCTTTATTTTCTCCTGAATTATACCGGAAGCCTTGAGCAACTATTTTTGCATTAAAATGCTTGATATAATCCTGCAATTTAAAATTAGGCAATTGAGGAAGTATCGCATAGTATTTTCCCAAGTCGTAGGTAGAAAACGAATCCGAAGATGTAATCATTTCTTCATGCACTTTTTCTCCCGGGCGAATACCGACAATTTCTTGTTTGCACTTCGGACCAATAGCTGTAGCCACATCTGTAATTTTGTAAGATGGGATTTTAGGCACAAATATTTCGCCACCCCAGGCTGTTTCCATGGCATGTAAAACCAAATCCACTCCCTCTTGCAAGGATATATTAAAACGAGTCATATTCGGATCCGTTATTGGCAAGACTCCTTCCTTTTTCTTTTTCATAAAGAAAGGAATCACTGAACCGTTGGAACCCATTACATTTCCGTAACGAACATTCGAAAATTTTATATCGTGTTTTCCTTTAATATTATTGGCTGCAACAAATAATTTATCTGCACATAATTTTGTAGCTCCATATAAGTTAATGGGCGCTGCTGCTTTATCTGTAGACAAAGCCACCACATTTTTAACCTCCGTATCAAAGGCCGCATTAATAACATTTTCAGCACCCAGCACATTGGTCTTCACACATTCCATTGGATTGTATTCCGCAATAGGAACATGTTTCATTGCTGCGGTATGGATGATATATTCAATTCCTTTGAATGCTCTTTTTAATCGGTCTATATCTCTTACATCTCCAATAAAATATCTTATTGCCGGATATTTTGAATGAGGAAACTCCTGGGCCATCTCAAATTGCTTTTGTTCATCCCGTGAATAAATCACCAACCGTTTTATGTCAGACCACCGTTCAAGAATAGTTTTTGTAAGGTGTTTACCCAGTGATCCGGTACCTCCGGTAATTAAAACTGATTTTCCGTTTAAGTCAAGCATTTTTATATTTATTTAAAAACAGATACTGATAATTTAATTTATTTTCCGATGTACAAGTACATACGAAAAAAACTTAATCGAGATAACTATATGGCAATACATCACAGCTAACAGCCCGAAGTTACCAACCATTATTTCAAATCGTTCCTTTAAAGAATTCAATGTATTTTGCCTGGATTTACCCCCTGCCATGAATTTAGAAATGTACAAATTTGTATTTTCAATCGTATTACTTTTCTTCAAACATTTGATCATCCAATCAAAATCAGCGGCTAATTTATAGTTCAAATCGTAATTCGGAGCGATACTTTTTTTTACAATAAATGATTGATGACAAACCAACATTCCGCCTTTTAAACTTTTCCATGTAAGAACAGATGGAGCCTTCAATCTACGATTGCCCTGACTTTCCCAATCTTCATTGTATATTTCTGTTTCACCATAATATACATCTGTCCAATTTTTATCTCCTGAAAAAACCTTTTCAATTGTATCGTTTGCGTATATCTCATCACCGGAATTTAAAAAAACAACATAGTCACCACTTGCCATATTTAATCCTTTATTCATTGCATCATAAATTCCCTTATCCTTTTCTGAAACAAAAGTCGTTATCCGATCTTCGTACTTCTTTATATTATTTACAGTTTGATCTGTTGATTTTCCATCAATAATTATGTATTCAATATTCCTGTATGATTGACCGATAACACTTAAGATAGTACGCTCAATATGTTTTTCGCTATTATACACTACTGTAATAACACTTAATTTTGGTTTATCGACAATAGATCCTGACATTGTTATCTTCTAAAAAAAATTCCATTGTACTGTAATACCTTACCTGTAGCATTATCAGTAAATGCCGGAGTCATGCTATGAAGCGCAAAATTATGTTCCCTCGTATATTCCAACACATTAGAAAAAAGCCATTGTTGGCCTTCATACAAAGGCTCAACAGATATTTCCAGTTCGATACCTTTTATTTGTGGAAAGATTTCCTTCGCTCCCAACAATACTTCATATTCAAACCCCTGAACATCTATTTTTAAATAGGTATTGTTACTTTTTATATATTTTTTACCAATATTATCTAACTTCATCAAATCAGCTTTTTCTTTCCCTATTATTTTAGATTCAGGTGCTCCTTTAATATGCGTATCAAGCATATTTAAAATCGTACTACTCACCAAGTTTGCAGAAATATTCATTTCAATCTCCTTATTTTCATTACCCAAAGCACATCTTGGAGCAATATTCCAACTTTTAAATGGCTTGCTTTGCTTTAGTAGAATCCCGTATGCAGAACTTAAAGGTTCAAAAGACACTATTTTACCTTTGAATCCGGCATCCAGCAAACTCAATCCATACTGGCCCTTATTGGCTCCTACATCAAAAACAAGATCAATATTATAGAGCTGAATTAATTTTAACCTTCTGGCTTCTTCACTACTTGCGGGACTATAATATCTTATTAGAATACCTGCATTTTGCAGGGTTTTCTTTAAGAGTCTTTCAATATAATTCATTCGTGAATTTCTAATTACAATATCAAAAAAATTTACCAGTCCAACAGACCAATTCAATCAGCTAATGTACTAATAGCATTTTAATTATAAAAACACAGGACAAGCATTTGTTTCATTAATTCTTATCTTTGCAGGAATGAAAAATATTTTTCATTCCTGGATAATGTCACTTGTCATGCTGAACTTGTTTCAGCACCCTCAACTGATTGGTAATTGCACCCAAGAGATTCCGAAATAAATTCGGAATGACAGCAGTTAAGGGACAGTTTCATTATTACTTATAAAACGAATAAATTGAAATGTCCAATTTAAAAGCACCTTCTTTATATTTAAAAACTTTATTATTCTTTGACAATCTTTTCAGCACAGCTCTTTCCGTTTTAAAGGTTTTAATATTATCCAATACAAAAAACAAAATTCCTCTTGCTTCAAATACTCAATGTGTAGTTCTTGGAAACGGCCCGTCTTTAAAAAATTCATTAACAAATCACCTTGATTTTTTTAAGAATAAGGAATTATTCTGTGTCAATAATTTCGCATCTTCAGAATCATACACTGAATTGAAACCACAAAACTATATAATCATGGATCCAAGTTTTTGGAAATTTGAAGGCTCTATCAATCCAGCCTTAGAAAAAATGTTGAATGACCTTAAAGAAAAAACAACCTGGAACTTGCGTTTTTTCATACCCAACCAAGCACGAAAATCAGAGTATTTACAAGCATTTGAGAAAGAAAATACTAACATTCATATTTCTTATTTTAATTACACCGTATTTAGAGGATTTCAGAACATTTCGTTTTTTATTTATCGGTTAGGTTTAGGAATGCCTCAATGCCAGAACGTTGTAGTTGCATGTCTCTTCCTAGCTATAAATATGAAATTTAAGGAAATCTATCTTTTAGGGGCAGACCATAATTGGCATGAGAGCCTGATTGTCGATGACCAGAATGTCGTTTGTTTAAAGCACCATCATTTTTATGATAAGGATTCGAATATTGCCTATCGTAAATTTTATAAAGACACCTTAAACAAAGAAGCCTTTACCATGAAAGAGATATTTCAGACGTGGGCAAAAGTATTTTATGGATATGAAGTTTTGAGTAAGTATGCAGAGGCCTTAAAAGTAAAAGTGTACAATTCAAGTGAAGTTTCATTTATTGATGCTTTTGAAAGGAAAAAATTATAAAATCTATGGAAACATTATTGCTTAATCCAATCACTATATGGATCAGGTGGATCTTAAAAAAAATATTTTTTCAATTAAAAAATAATCATCTCCAGATTGATTATCTCGCAGATGTACAAAATTGCACATTTGGAAAGTATAATAACATCTATAAATTTTCAAAATTAAGAAATACACAACTTGGAGATTTTTCATACGTCTCTAAAAACTCCCAGGTCTACAATACAAACGTTGGAAAATTTTGTTCAATTGGCCCAAACGTATTGTTTGGCTTAGGAGTACATCCCTCTTCTGAATTTGTTTCCACGCATCCGGTTTTTTATTCTTCATTAGGTCAGTCGCAACTTGTTTTTCATAAAGAAAACATCTTTGACGAATTTCCTTTTAGTGAAATTGGCAATGATGTTTGGATAGGTGCTAATGCAATTATTAAGGATGGCGTAAAGATTGGCGATGGAGCTATTATCGCCGCTGGCGCAGTGGTCACTAAAGACGTGCCTCCCTATGCAGTGGCAGGCGGGGTTCCGGCTAAAATTTTAAAATATAGATTTTCTGAAACGGAAATAGAATTTTTAAAAGAATTTAGATGGTGGGACAGGGACATTGAATGGATTAAAAACAATAAAGATTTCTTTAAGGATATAAAATCATTTATGGAAAAACAAGAAAAAAGTAATTTTAATTCTTAAGATGGGAATAATAGAAAAGCAAGCTGTGCAGAATGCCGTTTTTTCTTATCTGGGAGCAGTATTGGGATTTATAACTGTTGGACTTATTTTGCCAAATTTTTTAACAACAAGTGAAAATGGTTTATTAAGAATCCTTATTTCTATTTCCACTTTATTTGCACAATTTTCCAGCTTAGGCGTAAACGGTATCACAACGCGCCTTTTTCCATATTTCAGAAATAAAGAGAACAAACACCATGGATTTTTATTTTATCCCATTATGGCTTCTCTTGTTGGTTTTGGCATCTGTGTTATTTTATTTTTCGTCTTTTATAATTTCATCATTGAAAAGAATATAGAAAAATCAAAACTGCTTGTAGAATATATTTATTACCTCCTTCCTTTAACATTTTTTACTTTATTTTTTAATGTATTAGATGCATATACCCGCTCTATTTACAGCTCTGTTGTCGGCACCTTTTTAAAAGAATTTTTACAAAGGATTTTTATTCTGGCAGCGGTTGGATTGTATTATTTCTATTCCATTTCCTTTTCATGGTTTGTTTTTGCTTATGTTGTTGCAGTTAGTTTACCTACACTTATTATTGCTGCATATATCATTCAGCAAAAGGAATGGGCAATTAATCCCAAATTTTCTTTTGTCAACAGGAAGATGGCTTACGAAATGGTTAGCATCAGTTTATTTTCCATACTAACAAGTTTTTCGTTCGTTACTATTTCAACTATTGATAGTATCATTATCAATGATAAACTTGGATTGGATGCCACCGGTATATATGGAATAACATTTTACTTTGGAACCATTATAATTATTCCCGCCCGTTCGATACTACGAATTTCATCTTCCATATTAGCCGAAGCCTGGAAACATAATGATATTGAACTGATCAATAAAATTTACCACAAAAGTTGTATCAATCAATTGATCATCGGGGCCCTTTTTTTATTAGGGATTTGGGCCAACGTGGATAATGTTTTGAAATTTCTTCCACCCGAATACGTGGCAGGAAAATATGTTATTTTATTTATTGGAATTGGCAACCTGATAGATATGGCAACAGGTTTAAATGGCGCTATTATTGCAACTTCTAAATATTACAGGTACGATAGTTTTTTCATGCTTTTTCTGGTAGCCGTAACAATAATTACTAATTTAATTTTTATACCGATATATGGAATAGTAGGTTCAGCCATAGCATCTTCAATTACCATACTTTCATTCAACACTATTCGTTATTTATTTATTTATATAAAGTTTAAAATGCAGCCGTTTGACATTCAAACTTTGAAAGTATTAATAATAATTATAATCACATATCTAACCAATCTTGCTATTCCGAAATCATCTAATTTTATAGTAGATATAATCATCCGAAGTACTATTATCTGCCTTGTTTTTTCGGTTTTGATTATTAAAGCACGAGTATCTCCTGATGTTGACAGCAAAGTTTCGGAATACTCTAAGGTGTTGAAAGATTATAAGAAGCGCAAATAAAAGGCTTAAAATTACTGAAGTACTACTCTTTTAGGCCTTCCATTCTTTAAAAAAAGCGCCCAGTACTAATCCAATCAAAAGTAAACTACTGATCAGAGCTATTCGCTCTCCGGTTTTATATACAGACGGTTCAAATTTAAATTCAACAGTATGTTCTCCTGTAGGAATTCTCATGGCCCTAAGCACAAAGTCCGATCTGAAATGAGGAACCAATTTACCATCTATATAGGCGTTCCATCCTTTATCATAATATATTTCTGAAAAAACAGCTAATTGTTCTGAGACTGATTTTATTTTATAGGTTAAAAAATTGGGCTGATAGCTGAGCAGATTTATGGTAGCAGCAGTATCTGGCGCTATTTTAAATCCCTGAAGTTGAGCTTCAAATCGCTTATCTACAATAGCCGTTTCTTTGGGATTGATTTTACCTACCAAAGCAATTTCAGCATCCGCATTATCTACAATTTTATACTCTTTCACAAACCATGCATTACCGTAGGCATTCTTGTTTATTAATGGCGCAGCATCTTTATTATAAATTATATATTTTGTATTGAGCATGTTGAGCGCATATTGTTTCGCCAATGTAGAATCAATTGACGAAGCAACAGGTCTTGAATTCAATGTCTTAATTATATTTTGAATGTTGGTATCCAATTGGGAATCGATAAGCTCTTTGTATCTCTTCAACTTGGCGCCATGATAACCTCCAATGGATTTATGAAAATAGGAAGTGCTTGCATCATTGAATGTGTTAACAGCCATATTTAGTACTCTATAATCTAAACTCTTATCCTGTAAAATAAAAAGATCAGCTTGTGAAGGTTCGAATGGTTGTTCCATCATTCTTTTAGGCACGTAACTTTCTTTATTCAAGTAGCGACTGTCAACAGAAGCCATATCGACAATAATTAAAAGACCAATAACCGCATATAGAAAATTCGGATTGAATTTTTTTACAGCATATATATAAATGGCGCCTGCACCCAATAAAATAAATAGTAAACTTCGCAGCACATCTGCTTGAAACATGGCTTTTCGGGCTAAAAGGAGTCCATTCATAAAAGTCGAAATCTGTTCAGGTTGAGCATTGCTTTGTTTCAACTGACCAACAATAGAATCGTATTCACCTTCTTTAAAAAAATCGGAAACCATATCCGGCAGAATGTAAAATATCAGACACAAACCCGCAGTTAAACCAAGAGAAATGTAAAATGCTTTCTTTTTCGATTTTATTAGTTCAGGTTCTTCAACAATTTTTTTCAATGCTAAAACAGCTAACAAGGGAATAGTAAATTCAGCCAGAACTAATATCATAGAGACTGCACGGAATTTATTATAAGCCGGGAAATTATCCAGAAACCATTCTGTTAATCCGTAAAAATTCTTTCCCCATGACAATGTCATCGAAAGAACCGTTACTGCAAGTAGCCACCATTTCAAAGAATTATTAACGACAAAGATTCCCAGAACAAACAAAAAACAAATTAATGCTCCTGCATATGTCGGACCGGATGTAAAAGGCTGTTCTCCCCAGTAGGCATCCATGCCTCCTATGTTTTCTCTGAGTTGAGGATCCACTTCTTTCAAAGCTGCTTTATTTTGTTTTCCTATTGCCCCTGAACCTCCTCCTTTAAAATTCGGAATCATTAAGGTAAAGGTTTCACCAACTCCATAACTCCATTGGGTAGCATAGTCTTTATCGAGACCGCTGGTTTGTTGGGTTTTGTTATTTGTCAATTCAGATTTTCCTCTTGTTGTATAATTCCCATATTCGTATGTCGCCCAAATATTCGTGATGTTAGGACCGATTGCCATAAGAGAAGCGCCAATTAAGATAGCTGATGCTTTAACAAAACTTGGAACTTGCTTATTTTTAAATGCTTCAACGGCCTTTATTATTACGAGTGTTAATACCATTAAAAGTAGGTAATAGGTAATTTGAAGATGGTTGGCACTCAACTCTAAAGCCAATGCTAATGCCGTTAAAGCAGCACCGGTTAAATATTTGCCTCTGTAGGTGAGAAGTATCCCTGCAATCACCGGTGCCATATAGGCTATAGCAAAGCCCTTTGTAACATGTCCGGCTTCTATTATAATAAAAAAGTAAGAGGAAAAACCAAAAGCCAATGCTCCAATGGCCGATAAATAGGGGTTCACCCGCAATGTAAGTAAGAGAATATAAAAGCCAAGAAAACACAAGAAAATAATACTTCCGGAAGAGGTGGCAATTTTACCAAAAAAAGTAGTTATAGGTTTAATAAGATTGGAAGAATACGAAATCGCAATCTGGTATGCCGGCATTCCTCCAAACATAGAGTTTGTCCAGAGAGGTTCGTCGCTATGTGTTTTTCTATACTCTTGTATTTCCTTCGCCATCCCGGCAGAATTCATCATATCTGCCTGCTTGATTTGTTTCCCTTGCAGTAAAGGATTAAAGTAGATCCAGGTAATTACCAAAAAAGCACTGATTACAATAATATGTGGTAGCAGTGCTTTAAAATTAAATTTTCCCATAAGTGTGTTTATTTTATTTCTTCATAATCAACGAAGTCGTCATCATCGTTCTTGTTTTTTTTATTTTTTTTCGAAGATACTTTTGTCCCTTTATCAATTGACATTTCTCCTTCCCGCTTTCGGGAAGAAGAATTAGTATCAGGAGATTGTTGATTATTGTATGAATTAAACGTGTTGATATAAACGTTTTTCTTTAAAAGTCTGGAGATAATCCAGAAAATTAATAATGTTATTAAAAAGCCCTTCATTGATATGTTATCTGCTTAAATAAAGATTTCGTTCAGAATATATCTGGTGAAAATATTCGTCTGTCAAATCATCTATAAAATAAATTGCTTCTCCTGTAGATTTCATTTCAGGGCCAAGCTCTTTATTTACATTTGGAAACTTATCAAACGAAAAGACAGGTATCTTAATGGCATACCCTTTTTTCCTTGGGTTAAATTTAAAATCTTTAACTTTCTTTTCGCCCAACATTACTTTGGTAGCGTAGTTTACATAGGGTTCGTCATATGCTTTGGCTATGAATGGAACAGTACGGGAAGCTCTGGGATTCGCTTCAATGATGTAGACGATCTCATTCTTAATGGCAAACTGAATATTAATGAGACCAACAGTATTTAATGCTAAGGCAATGGTCTTTGTATGTTCTTCAATTTGTTTTATCACATTTGGGCTAAGATCGAATGGTGGCAATACGGCGTAAGAGTCTCCACTATGAATACCGGCAGGTTCAATATGTTCCATAATACCGATGATATAAACATCTTCTCCATCGCAGATGGCATCTGCTTCTGCTTCTATAGCTTTATCCAGAAAATGATCCAATAACACTTTATTTCCGGGAATATCTTTTAAAATATCTACAACATGTGTTTCCAGTTCCTGCTCGTTAATGACAATTTTCATCCCCTGTCCACCCAGCACATAAGATGGTCGCACCAAAAGAGGAAAACCTAATTCCCTGGATAGTCCGATAGCTTGTTCCGCATCTTCAATAACCCCAAACTTCGGATAAGGAATTTTGTATTCTTTTAAGATGTTGGAAAAGCTACCTCTGTCTTCTGCTAAGTCAAGAGCTTTGTAACTTGTTCCTAATATTCTGATTCCGTAACGGTCTAATTTCTCGGCTAATTTTAAAGCGGTCTGACCACCCAATTGAACGATAACACCAACCGGATTTTCATTTAAGATAATATCGTAAATATGCTCCCAGAAAACGGGTTCGAAATATAATTTATCGGCAGTACTAAAATCCGTTGAAACAGTTTCCGGATTACAGTTGATCATTATTGTTTCGTAGCCACATTCTTTAGCTGCCAATATTCCATGCACGCATGAATAATCGAATTCGATACCTTGTCCAATACGATTAGGTCCTGACCCAAGAACAATTATTTTCTTTTTATCAGAAGGAATAGACTCATTTTCCTGTTCGAAAGTAGAGTAATAGTAAGGTGTTTTGGCTTCAAATTCAGCAGCGCATGTATCCACTAATTTGTATACACGCTTAATTCCCATTTCAATTCGCTTTTGAAAAACCTTACTTTCCAGGCATTTCAATAAATGCGCAACTTGCCTGTCACAATATCCTTTTTGCTTGGCTGTATTTAACAGATCCTTAGGAATCGTATCCAACGTATATTTTTCAATCTCTCTTTCCAACACCAATAATTCTTCTATCTGATTTAAAAACCATGGATCAATAAGAGTGAGCTTTTGAATGGTATTAAAAGGAATTCCTAGTTTCATAGCATCATAGATATGAAAAAGTCTGTTCCAGCTTGGATGTTCTAAACTTTTTAAAATCTCATCCTGGTTGCGTAATTCTTTTCCATCAGCACCAATCCCATTACGGTTAATTTCTAAAGACTGACAAGCCTTTTGCAATGCCTCCTGGAAAGTCCTTCCGATAGCCATCACCTCTCCAACTGATTTCATCTGCAAGCCTAATTGTCTGTCAGAGCCTTTAAATTTATCGAAATTCCAACGGGGAATTTTAACAATAACATAATCCAATGTAGGTTCAAAGAATGCAGAAGTACTTTTGGTAATTTGGTTTTGAAGTTCATCTAAATGATACCCTATAGCTAGTTTAGCCGCAATTCTGGCAATTGGATAACCGGTTGCCTTCGACGCTAAGGCCGATGAGCGGGATACTCTGGGATTTATCTCAATAGCTATTATGTCTTCTTTTTCGTCAGGACTCACTGCAAACTGAACATTACAGCCTCCGGCAAAATTTCCTATTGAGCACATCATTTTAATAGCCATTGTACGCATTCTTTGATAAGTAGAATCAGACAATGTCATAGCAGGTGCTACTGTAATGGAATCTCCTGTATGGATTCCCATTGGATCAAAATTTTCGATAGAACAGATAATAGCAACGTTATCATTTGCATCACGCAGCAACTCCAACTCATATTCTTTCCATCCTAAAACGGCTTTGTCTATAAGCACCTCGTGTATAGGAGAAGCATGCAAACCACGTGTCAATGCGGCTTCAAATTCATCCTTTGTATGAACAAAAGAAGCTCCTGTTCCTGCTAGTGTATAAGAGGGTCTGATTACTAAAGGGAAACCTATTCTTTGGGCCACTTCTTTTCCTTCCAGAAAAGAATTGGCTGTTTCGGAAGGAGCCACTCCAACTCCGATATCAATCATTAACTGGCGGAAAGCCTGACGATTTTCGGTAATCTCTATCGCGGCAATATCAACCCCAATAATTTTTACACCATATTTTTTCCAGATGCCCATTTCATCTGCCTTAATACAAAGATTTAAAGCTGTTTGGCCTCCCATTGTGGGAAGAACAGCATCAATCTTTCTTTCTTCTAATATTTTAACGATAGATTGAGTAGTTAGTGGTAGAAGATATATGTGCTCAGCCGTAATCTTGTCAGTCATGATAGTAGCCGGATTGGAGTTAATAAGCGAAACTTCAATTCCCTCCTCTTTTAAAGATCTGGCTGACTGCGATCCGGCATAATCAAATTCGCACGCCTGTCCTATGATTATCGGTCCACTTCCGATTATTAAAACCGACTTTATTGATGTATCCTTAGGCATATGAATAATGAGATTTAAATACCAGACTAAAATTGCGCGAAGTTATGCTTTTTTGGGAAGATTATTTACTAATGTTACGCAAAAATAATAGAAATTTGTCAGATGCGTGTTGAAAACTTAATATCCCTCTATACCGACTACCTGATGGTAAATGATAGCCC
>OLLH01000108.1_pt1 | contig 57468 bp, 40 predicted proteins | sample 1604451 | NCBI WGS metagenome assembly OLLH01 (sample SAMEA104055714, study PRJEB20765) | soil metagenome | isolation source: soil
CTGGTTGCGTTTACGCTTACATCGGGGCTGAAGACTCCACTACCCGTAGTCGACCAAATACCTGTTGCATTTGTAACAGTACCGGCAATAGTTACTGGAGCATTAGCACAAACAGTCATTGATTTAGTTGCGCCAACAGAAGCTATCGGTGCCAATGTTACTCTAATGGTCATCGTATCTACAACTGTATTACAAGTTCCATTTCCTGTTGAAGTTAATCTAAGCTTAACGCTATCGGCTGCAACATCGGCATTACTTAGGGTATAGGTTGCATTGAGCGTATTTGCATTAGGACTGAATGTTCCTGTGCCACTACTGCTCCATGTTCCTCCTATGGCAATTGTTACAGAACCATTAAGCGTAACGTTTGTATTATTTGCACATACGGTTTGGTCAATATTTGCATTTACTTTTGGTGCAGGGGTTATTGTTACAATCATATTATCTGTAGCGGGATTGCAGGAAGCATTGTTACCAGTGGATGATAAAGTAAGTGTAATTGTTCCGGCTGTGGCATCTGCATTGCTCGGGATATAAGTTGCGTTAAGCGTGTTTGCATTCGGAGAAAATGTTCCTGTTCCACTTGTCGTCCAGGTTCCTCCTGTGGCGTTTGTTACAGAGCCATTAAGCGTAACGTTTGCATTATTTGCGCACACGGCTTGGTCAATGTTTGCATTGGATATCGGTTTAGGAACAACTGTTATCGTTACTTGTCCGCTTCCAGGACATCCATCGTTATTGACAAACACATTATATGTTGTAGTTATTGTGGGAGTAGCAACAGGATTTGACAAATTAGGATTATTCAAACCTGTGGAAGGGCTCCAAGTGTAAAATGCACCTGCAGGACCAGTTGGACTACCGCCTAAAGCAATGCTTTGCCCACTACAGATTGTTGTATTAGAGCCGGCATTCGCTACAAAAGCCGTAGGCCTTCTCGCTGGAACGAGCGCTGCGTTCAGATACATTCGAGATCCATTAATGTCGCCCAATGAGTTGCTAGGATATGAATGCCCTCCGAGATAATAAACATTTGAACCTACTGAATCCGGATCTGCAACGTGTGTACCTGTTGCCACTACCGTAGTGGTAGCCGCGGGGGTGCTTACACCATAATACATCTCGGGTTTATATACCGATGAAGCAGCGGGCCAAAATGAGGCTATCAGACCATTTTCAGAAGCTACTGCTCCTTGATATTGGTTATACGCCATATCGGGATTATAGCTCGTATTAGTGATAGTACCATTACCCGGATAAACGATTCCGTTGGTGGTTTGAAAATGCCCTCCTTGGGGCTGATGATTTTCATACAAATCAATACCTTGACACTGTGCTAAAAAATTTCCCCCTTCATTCACAAAATCTACTATATTCTGCACAGGAGCTAAATTGCCCAAAACAGGATCGCCAGGGGTGAATAGCCAATGCGCTTCGGAGCAAAACGTATAACAAGCAGCAAGTCCTCCAAAATCTCCAGCATCCTCAACCGTATAGTTTCTAACGCGGGCGGTATCCAACATTGCTTTTTGGATTGGTTGGAATGTACCATTACTAAATACTGCAATCTTAGGACGAGCTGTGAGAGTATATCTCACATCTACCACTACGTCTGCTGTTAACTTATAAACAGCCACCATTGGTGCGGGCGGGAATGCTTCAAATGCTGTTATAACTTGGGTAGCTGTTTTTCCTCCGGGATAACGAGAGTGATCCACATAAAAACTATCAACGATAAACTCGCTGGCTACAAAAGTTTGTGGAGCAACAGCAACAACAGTTGGATAAACTCTTGAAGCATTGGCAGTAAAATCTGGTGCATCTTTTGCCTTTCCTGATTTTATGACCCACTTAACAGGAATGTCGTTCATAAGAAGATCGTTTACTAATCCGTACGCCCTTAAATTAAAAGGAAGACCTCCGAATAAATTCTGATGGGCATTATCCATCGGAATAACGAGAGAGCCAAGCGTAACTGTTTGATTGTTTGCAGGAGGATTCAGCACATCTGGCGTAGGAGGACAGATGCCGGTTGCAACAGTCCGGCTGCCTGCGGGATTTGGAGTTGACATATCTGTTTCAGTAACTCCATTGATAACAAATGAGGTCATGCTCGCATCTAGCACATCACCTGTAGTGGCAGAGGCAGGAACATCGTAAACTAAGTAGAAATAATAAGTACCTGCACCAAGTTCTAATGCCTGAGAGGTGGTTATGGTAAATGCGCCATTGGGAGCAGAAGTTAAACCAACCCAATTGTCATAGCTTAAACCCTGCGTTTGTCCTGTATAATAAATCTCGGCTTCAGTAATATCGGTTGCAGGATTAGTAGAACCTGTTGTGTTAAAATTAAATTGGGTGATGGTAACAGGAGAACAAGGGTTGCTTACATTTACTTGTATCTCCAAAATGGCATTGGTGGAATTCGTACAGTTTTTGTTAATACTGGCAGTGGTGTACTGATTAACCGCGCTTGAACTATAGGCCGTTGGCGGACCTGCCAGCATGTGTCCGAATGATTGGGAAGAAATAGGATTGCCTGTACTCCCTTCTACCGTAAATGTTCCTCCTGTTCTTAGCAAATCACCGCTGCCAGGTCCGGTGGGGTATATGTTGAAATTATGAAAATCAATATTGTCAACAAGGGTGGGCGTAGCATCTGTGGTAAGTGTAACTGTAATGGTTGAAGCTGTCCACGTCATTCCAATGGCAGTAATATCCCTGCCGGCTGTTCGAGTAACTGTAGGCCCCGCAGCCAGATCAAACGCAAACCCAGCTGGCAGAGTAAGAATAATGGTTCGATTTGTCTGACTTGCATCAAACTCGTTGCCCGCAGAACTTTCATTCAAGGTAAAACTTACGGTTTGATCGGCAGCAGTAGTGTAAACAGAACCGCAAAAATTCAGGTCCGGGAATTGAGTGATGGTATAAGAGCAGGAACTTCCTGCTACAATGGTTCGACTGCCTGTCGGGTTTGGCGTTGTCATATCCGATGTTGTACTGCCACCTATAACAAAGGAAGTCATACTTGCATCTACCACATCGCTCACAGCGGCTGTTGAAGGAACATCATAAGCTAAGTAGAAATAATAAGTGCCCGCTCCAAATGATAATTCCTGAGAACCGTTAATTGTAAATGCTCCACTAGGATTAGAAACATTAGCACCAAACTGCGTGGAGGTGGTGAAACCTTGTGTTTGCGAGGTGTAGTAAACTTTGGCATGTATAATATCTGTTAAAGGGTTTGTAGATCCTGTTGTGTTGAAATTAAATTGGGTGATTGACAGGGGTGTGCAACTTCCGGTTACCACAACTTGAATCTCTAAAATGGCATTTGTTAAAGTACAATTAGTGCTGATGTTGGTAGAAAATTGCGCGACCGAACTTGAAGCATAAGTCATAGGCGTGCTTATAGTAATATTCCCGTTACTGTTAGAAGTACCCGTTATAGCCGGAGTAGAACCAATCACTCGTATAAGATAGCCCGTGCCTGTTGCAGTACCTGCCGGAATGGTGGCAGCTATCGTTCCGGAAGTTATATCTGCAAGCGTTCCGATAGTTGTTGGAGCAGCAAACGAACCCGTGGCATCTGATAATTGTGCTGTAAACGTATTTCCTCCGGTAAAAGGGCATATCCCTACTGTAAATGGAATATTCACGGTTGCACCTTTACAGAGAGGTGTTGCAACGGGACCCGTAGTAATAGTCTGTAGATTTATTGTAAGATTGGTTCCATTATCAGTTCCCGTTATGACTGGAGTAGAACCAATAACCCTTATGCGATATCCAGCTCCCGTAAGCGTGCCAAAGGGTATGATGGCGGCTATGGTTCCGGAAGTTATATCTGCAAGCGTTCCGATAGTTGTTGGAGCAGCAAACGAACCCGCAGCATTTGATAATTGTGCTGTAAACGTATTTCCTCCGGTAAAAGGGCATATCCCTACTGTAAATGGAACACTCACGCTTGCACCTGCACAAAAAGGCGAGCCGCTCACAGAACCTGTAGTAATAGTCAAAGGATTTATAGTATAATTCCGATTGTTAAAAGTATTCGTGCCGGCACTGTTATTGGGAGCCGTCATCACCAGCAAGTTGGAAGTGCCTGCCGCCATATTGGTTACATTATTAAGAACCACTGTAAATGCCGTATTTACAGGAACAGCAATGGGAGATGCAAAAGTTATTTGTGTGTTGGAAACATGTGTTATGACACCAATGGCAGTCCCAAAATAGGTACCTGTTGTACAATTAGTGGCATCCGTTCCCGCAGGAAAATTAATTGTTACTGTAACGCCCAAATTCATGACAGCGTTAGCATTATTGGTATTTGTAGCAGCTAAAGTATAAGCAGAAGCTGTTCCTGCACAGGAATTTGATAATGTAATACTTGTCCACGTCACGGTAAAATTAGCGGCAAACGCAGCCGAAAAAGAAGATGTAAGAAATAGTACTATGAAAATCTTGTTTAATTTAAAATACTTTTTCATTTTTATCGTCAAATATTACAAACCAGCACTTTAATTTGTGCTTTAGAACATGCCATCAACAGTAAGACACACTTTCAACAGAAAGGTTGCAATAGATAAAAAACAATTCCTACTACCCTAATCTAAGATAATATTAGTCTAAAAAACAAACAAATATACATTTTATTGTATTAACATTCAATTGTTTATTTAAAATTTCTTATGTTCATTATGGAATTTAAACATTTTCAGAATGATAGATTCATGTGTATGTATATAATTTTTTTTTAAAGATCAGATGGAATTGATCACTATTTTATTTTTTCGTTTTACACAAAAGTAATGAATGACCCCGCAGCAGAGCTGACAGGATATCAAAAAATCTCTCGCATAGGCGATAGGAAAAGCGTAGCAAAACTGCGAAGAATTGAATCTGAAAAACGATTAAAATATCTTTATTTATTAAACAACCAAGAGGTTGTCTTAAAAAACAAGCTTTTATAATGGACAGATCCTGAAATAAATTTAGGATGACAGCGATTATTATATAGTCATTCTGAATTTATTTCGGGATCTGTTAAATTGGAATTTCTCTATATCAGGCAATCTACTGCTCAATCAGCTCCAGGCTTCGTTTTATGAAGTTAGTCAGCTCCTCCCCTTTTAATAAATTTTGAGAAAGCAGCGCCAGATCGGCGGCTTGTTTTGCTAATTTGTTTTGTTTCTCTGCATCTTTTTCTAAAAGGATTTTGTTTACTAATGGATGATTGGAATTGACCACTAAATTATAAGTTTCAGGCATTTCTCCCATAAAAGACATTCCTCCGCCTCCACCCATCGCAGCCATGTCCTTCATTCTACGCATAAACTCCGGACGGGTAATTAACATAGGTTGATCTTGTGGAGAAAGATTTTCGAACAGAATGGTAAATTGTTCTTTCTTTACTTGATTCTCTATGATCGGTTTTAATTGTTCCTTTTGTTCATCAGTTAACAAAGACACCTGAGACTCTTCTTTATTGACAAGTTTATCAATAGTATCTGCATCAACACGCACCAAACTTACGTTCTCAATTTTTTGCTCCAGCATATTTACAAAATGGCTGTCCAGCGGACTATCCATTACCAATACATCATATCCTCTGCCTTTGGCATTTTCAATAAAGCTATGTTGCTCCACTGCATTATTGGTATACAAAATTACCAGCTTTTTATCTTTGTCAGTTTGATTCGGTTTAATATGTTCCTGATATTCATCCAATGTAAAGCATTTGCCATCGGTGTTTTTAACCAGAGTAAATTTCATGGCTCTTTCAGCAAATTTTTCATCCGACAACATTCCGTATTGAATAAATACTTTAATACTTTCCCATTTGGATTCAAAATCAACGCGATCTTTTTTGAAAAGTTCTTCCAGCTTATCAGAAACTTTTTTAGTAATATGATTGCTGATCTTTTTAACATTCGCGTCCGCTTGTAAATAACTTCTTGAAACGTTTAAAGGAATGTCCGGAGAATCCAAAACACCATGCATAAGCGTTAAAAAATCAGGTACAATTCCTTCTACAGAATCAGTAACAAAAACCTGGTTGCTATATAATTGAATCTTGTTTTTTTGAACCTCCAGATTGGGTTTTAATTTAGGAAAATAAAGTATCCCTGTTAAGTTAAAAGGATAATCTACATTCAGGTGAATATGAAACAATGGATCCTCTGTAAAAGGATACAATTCTTTATAGAAATTTTTATAATCTTCATCGCTAAGTTCGGTTGGTTTCTTTGTCCAGGCCGGTTGCGTATTGTTAATTTGAAACTCAGCAAATTTAATTTCGATCGGTAAAAATTTGCAATATTTTTTAAGCAAGGTATCAATACGTGCTTTTTCCAGAAACTCAGCAGAGTCGGCATTTATGTGAAGTATTATTTCTGTTCCTCTTTCAGTTTTATCACCTTTCTCTATTGAATATTCTGTGCTACCATCGCATTCCCAATGAACAGCCTCGGTATTTTCTTTAAAAGATTTGGTTTTAATTTCCACTTTGTCCGACACCATAAAAGCTGAATAAAAACCCAAGCCGAAATGCCCGATTAATGGATTTGATTTGGATTCATCTTTATATTTCTGAACAAATTCTTCGGCACCGGAGAAGGCAATTTCTGTGATGTATTTTTGTACTTCTTCTTCTGTCATCCCAAGACCTTTGTCTTTTATAGTCAAAGTCTTGTTGGCTTCATCAATAGAAATTTCGATAACCAGATCTCCTAACTCACCTTTTGCTTCTCCCATAGAAGTAAGTGTCTTTAGCTTCTGAGTAGCATCTACCGCATTCGAAACCAATTCTCGTAAGAAAATTTCGTGATCAGAGTACAAGAATTTTTTAATGATCGGAAAGATGTTTTCAGTGTGTACGTTAATTTTGCCTTTTGCCATTTTATATTTTTTTAATTGCGGTTTGCGATGGTCAAAGGTTGTGCCAATGCTTGTAACCTGACAAATTGACTTAATTTATTAATACGGTTTCTGTTTTTAACACAAACTAATATTCTATCAATAGAATCACTCATAACTTATAATTCATAATTTAAATTCAATCCGTTTTTTATTTTCACAGATTGTCTATTTTTGTTCCGATAGCTTAATAAATAACCTAATATGTCATATCGCTTTTTTGACACTTCAATTGAATACCTTAAAGGAGTAGGTCCTCAACGTGCCGATCTGCTAAAAAAAGAATTAGGGATATTCACATACGCTGATATGATTCAACATTACCCTTTTCGATATGTAGACAGGACACGCTTTTATACCGTGAAAGAAGCCAGTGCAGAAATGCCCTATATTCAATTAAAAGGTGTAATCAGAAAAATCGAAACCATTGGAGTAAAACGTGCACAACGATTGGTAGCGCATTTCCGGGATGAAACAGGAGAGATGGAATTGGTTTGGTTCCAAGGAGTGAAATGGGTAAAGGATGCGCTAAAAACAGGTGTTAAATATGTCGTTTTCGGCAAACCTAATTTTTATAAAGGACAAATAAATATTGTTCATCCCGAATTGGATCTTGTTCCTGAATACAATGCTACTTTGAGTTCGGCATTGCAACCCATTTACAATAGTACTGAAAAACTTAAAGTAAGAGGATTGGACAGCAAGGGCATCGCCAAAATACAAAAGAGCCTGGTGCAATTACTATCCCCTGCCTTGCAAGAAAATTTACCCGCTATTATCATTCAGGATCTGCGACTTCTCTCTCATTATCAGGCCCTAATCAATATACATTTACCACAGGATAATGAACTATTAAAGAAAGCAGAATTCAGATTAAAATTTGAAGAATTATTTTTTGTACAGATCCAATTACTCAAGTTACGCGTGCATCGTAAAGAGCAAGTAATCGGTCATCACTTTACAATAATTGGCGATTATTTTAATCGTTTTTATAAAGAAAAACTTCCGTTCGAACTGACCAATGCGCAAAAAAAAGTACTGAAAGAAATAAGATTGGACACTGGTTCAGGAAAACAAATGAACAGGATGTTACAAGGAGATGTAGGCAGCGGAAAAACCTTGGTAGCACTCATGACCATGCTCATGGCTCTTGATAATAATTTGCAAGCCTGCATCATGGCACCAACCGAAATATTGGCCAATCAACACTATGAATCTATTACAAAATTGGTCGAAGGCTTAGGAATTAATGTAGGCATCCTCACAGGTTCTACCAGAAAAAGAGCGCGTGAAGTATTGCATGAATCTCTGCGCTCCGGCGAAATGCATATCCTGATCGGAACACATGCTTTGATTGAAGATGTAGTACAATTCAAAGCATTAGGAATGGTGGTGATCGATGAACAACATCGCTTCGGCGTGGAACAACGATCAAAACTTTGGAAGAAAAACGAAAAGCCTCCCCACGTATTGGTGATGACGGCCACGCCTATCCCACGTACTTTAGCGATGACACTTTACGGAGATCTCGACATTTCTATAATAGATGAATTACCACCGGGGCGAAAACCTATTACTACGATTCATCGCTACGACAATAGTCGCTTGCGTGTATTTGGTTTTATTCAAGAACAAATCAAATTGGGAAGGCAAATTTATATCGTCTATCCGCTCATCAAGGAATCCGAGAAGATGGATTATAAGGATCTGATGGATGGCTACGAAAGCATCAGCAGATCCTTCCCCCTGCCAGATTACAAGGTGAGCATTGTGCATGGACAAATGAAAGCAAAAGATAAAGACTACGAAATGCAACGCTTTGTAAAAGGTGAAACACATATCATGGTGGCAACGACTGTCATTGAAGTTGGAGTAGACGTACCAAACGCTTCCGTCATGATTATTGAAAGCGCTGAACGATTTGGCTTGTCACAAATGCACCAGCTTCGTGGTCGTGTAGGTCGTGGAGCCGATCAAAGTTTCTGCATCCTCATTACCTCTTATAAACTTTCGTCAGAAGCAAAAGTGCGACTGGAGACAATGGTTCGAACCAACAATGGTTTTGAAATTGCGGATATCGATATGCAATTGCGCGGCCCGGGAGATATTACAGGAACACAACAAAGTGGTGTACTCGATTTACACATTGCCAACCTGAGTAAAGATGGAGCGATTCTACAAGTGGCGAGGCAGGCAGCACAAAATATTTTAGATGAAGATCCGCACTTAGAGCAAATAAAAAATGCTCCTATTGTTGAGTACTTGAAAAATCAAAAGCGTACTGCTACTAATTGGAGTAAGATTTCGTAATACTTAATTTGTGCAGTATTTTTTAACCACAAGGGGCACTAAGGTTTACACAAAGAGTACAAAGTCGCTTATTTATTTTTTAGTTTCATTTGTCTTTTGTGATTTTTTCTTTGTGAACTTAGTGGTTAGAAAACCAACAGTATTTTTACCACAAGGAGCACAAAGGTTTATAAAATCCCATTTATTATTCTTCTTACTCCATTTTTAAAAAGAACGCTATTAAAATTGATCAACAATCCCAATTTACAGTTGGACAATATTTACAGTTGGACAATTTCAAATAAGTAAGTATCTGGGCCATATGTAAATCATTTAATGCCTCCACAGACTTTATTTCAACAACTAATTTTTTTTCAACCAATAAGTCCATTCTATATCCTGCTTCTAATTTCACATCTTCATAAACAAGAGGTAATGCTTTCTGTTTTTCTACATTCAACCCACGTTTAAATATCTCATAGAACAGACATTCTTCATAAGCACTTTCTAAAAGACCCGGACCAAGCCCTTTATGAACTTTTAATCCCAAATCAAAAACAATTTTAGCCAATTCATTTTCATTCATAGTAATGATTTTTGTGCGTTTAACAATTGAAGAAACAGTATTTAACCACAAAGGACACTAGGGTTTACACAAGGTTCACAAAGAATAATCACTTAAAATTTCTTGTGTCCTTTGTGATTTTTTCTTTGTGTACTTAGTGGTTAGAATATTAATCTGTTAGAAAAAATGCAAGTATTTGCTTACATAAAATTTAGAAAAAGTTTTAAATAAGTTACATCCTATTTATCAATAAAAGTAATATCCGTAATCTTTGTAATAACAGAAACAAAAATCCCTGATAATATAACCGTAAGCCCGCAAGACAACAACCAGAATAAAAGAGAATCGGTTACATTTTCTTTCTTTAAAATTGTTGTTAGGATTCCATAAATGAGTCCGGCGGATAGTACACCAATTATTATAAAGCCGCCTAATACGATGAACATTTATATAAATTTAGATTGTTAATTGTAACAGCGTTTTTTTATTTCAAGAATATTTAATGTCTGGACTATTTAATTTTCAAAAGTAGGGATAATTTTAATTTAATAAATCATTAGCAAATTTTCAAATTGATTCTCCCCTTTCATTCGTAAATAATTGTTTTTAAATTGGTCTCATGGAACACTCATAAATATTTTATATCATTTTTGAACGGCAAGATCATGAGTGTTTCATTAAAATTCAATTATTACTACCTTCGCCTTTCAAAATAAATTGAATGAAAATTTCCTATAACTGGCTCAAGCAATATATTAACACAGATGTATCACCCGAAGAAATATCCAAACTGCTCACAGATTGTGGTCTGGAAGTGGAAAGTATGGAAACTTTCGAATCTATAAAAGGAGGATTGCAGGGAATTGTTGTTGGTGAAGTAAAGACAAGAGCTCAACATCCGAATGCAGACAGGCTAAGTGTTACAACAGTTGACGTTGGCACCGGGACAGACCTGCATGTGGTATGCGGAGCAGCCAATGTTGCAGCCGGGAAAAAAGTGGTGGTGGCTACAATCGGCGCTACCATATATCCTTCAGAAGGAGAACCTTTCAAAATCAAAGAATCTAAAATACGTGGCGAGTTATCGCAAGGAATGATCTGTGCCGAAGACGAGCTTGGCCTGGGGCAATCGCACGAAGGTATTATGGTGTTGGATGCTGATGCTAAAGTTGGCACTCCTGCTGCACACTATTTCAAAATAGAAAATGATATTATTTTTGAAATAGGCTTAACGCCCAACAGAGCGGATGCGATGTCCCACATGGGTGTTGCCCGTGATTTGGCAGCGGTGATCAACAGTTCTGAAATTTTAAAAATGCAGACCTTGTTAAAGTTTCCGTTGGTAGAAAATTTTGCAGTTGACAATAATACTTTAAAAATACTGGTCAAGGTTCAGGACCCTGCTTGTATCCGATATTCGGGAGTTACTATTTCAGGCGTCGAAATAAAAGAATCTCCGGATTGGTTAAAGATGCGGATAAAAGCTATTGGCTTAAAGTCGATCAATAATATTGTAGATGTTACTAATTTCGTACTGCACGAATGCGGACAACCTCTTCACGCATTTGATGCTGCGGAAATAAAAGGGAATAAAGTACTTGTTAAAAAACTACCTGCAGGAACAAAGTTCACCACATTGGATGGCGTTGAAAGAATCTTATCCGGTGAAGAATTGATGATTTGCCATGCAGAAGAAGGCATGTGCATAGCAGGCATTTTTGGTGGTACAAAATCAGGCGTAAAGTCATCTACAAAAAATATTTTTCTTGAAAGCGCTTATTTTAATTCTGTCAGTATTCGTAAGTCTTCCAAGTACCACGGCTTAAAAACCGATGCCTCCTTTCGTTTCGAACGGGGGACGGATCCAAACATAACTGTCTATGCTTTGAAACGCGCTGCCTTACTAATAAAAGAAGTGGCAGGCGGATTAATTTCTTCTGACATTATTGATATTTACCCTGAACCCGTTCAGGATTTTATTATTACGGTAAACTACAAAAAAGTTGATCGCCTGATCGGATATTCCATCAATAAAGAGACGATAAAAAAGATTATTACCGCTTTGGGAATGAATATACAAAACGAAACTGCTGAAGGGTTCGACTTGAAGGTTCCTCCGTTTAAAGTAGATATACAAAGGGAAGCGGATGTTATTGAAGAAATCCTTCGGGTTTACGGATACAACAATATCCCTATAAGTAATAAATTGAATGCCTCTTTGTCTTTTTCAGAAAAGCCGGATAAAGAGAAAGCTAAAAATACCGTGTGCGATTATTTAAGCAGCAATGGTTTTTATGAAACGATGTCGCTTTCTTTAACAAAATCAGCTTATACAGAATATACTCGATCGCTTAAAGCAGAAAATCATGTTGTCATTCTAAACCCTTTAAGTTCCGACTTGAACGTATTGCGGCAATCCATGTTATTTAGCGGATTGGAGGTGATCTCCTACAACAAAAATCGTAAAAATTCCGATCTTAAAATCTATGAGTTCGGGCAAACGTATGCGAAAGGAGAAAACGGATTTATAGAGACGAAACATTTAACCTTGTTTTTAACCGGCAGGAAAAACGAGGAAGAATGGAATAATGAAAATAGCTCAATGGATTTTTACGAGTTAAAAGCCTATGTTGAAAATATTTTGAACCGTCTGGGGATAAAAAACAACATCACTTTGTCCACGTTCAATAACGATCTTTTTTCGGAAGGCTTGTATATTAAGATGAATGATAAAACTCTTGTGGAATTGGGCAACGTTCAAAAATCAGTAATCAAACAATTTGACATTAACCAGGAAGTTTTTTATGCCGATTTCAATTGGGATCTAATTATCAAATCTCTGAAAAAATCTAAAACAACCTATACCGAAGTTTCTAAATTCCCTGAGGTACGAAGAGATTTAGCATTATTACTTGACAAGCAGGTACAATATGTGGAATTAGAAAAACTGGCTTTCCAAACAGAACGAAGTCTTTTGAAAAAGGTTAATTTGTTTGATGTATATGAAGGAGATAAAATAGAACAAGGAAAAAAATCGTATGCCCTGAGTTTTATCCTACAGGATGAGACCAAGACTTTGAATGATAAGCAAATCGACAAGGTAATGGAACGGCTGATGGAAACTTTCGAGAAAAATTTGAATGCTTCTGTCCGTAAATAAATGAACTATAAAGAATACAACGGGCACAAGGGTATTAAGTACAACGATCTTCTTATTTTGCTTTGTGAAACCCCACTTTGTAGTAAAAAACACATCTCAAAACCCTATTTGTTTTTGTCAAAATAAATGCTATTTTTGCGCTCCTTTTGTAATTTTCAAAGGAGGAATTATACGTTTTAAAACATATACTATGTACTGGACATTAGAATTAGCATCACATTTGGAAGATGCACCATGGCCTGCAACTAAAGATGAGTTGATAGATTACGCTATCCGATCAGGCGCTCCTTTAGAGGTAATTGAAAATTTACAGGAATTAGAAGATGAAGGAGAGCCTTATGAAAACATAGAAGAGATCTGGCCGGATTATCCTACTAAAGATGATTTTTTCTTTAATGAGGATGAGTATTAAAGCCTTTTATAATAGTATAAAACAACATGTTAGAATTAATCCATAAAACCATATCCAAAGTATTCGGAAACAAATCAGAGCGGGATATAAAAGAACTGACTCCCGGAGTTGAAAAAACGAAACAGGAATACTCCAAATTAAGCGGTCTTTCCAATAATCAGTTGCGTGCAAAAACACCGGAATTCAAAGCGCGTATCAATACTTATCTTAAAGATGTGGAGTCTGAAATTCAGGCTTTGCAACAAAGGATTGAGCATGATCCGGACATGGACATTAACGAAAAAGAAACTGTCTACCGTTCTATTGATCAATTAAAAAAAACACGCAATGTTAAAATCGAGGAGGTTCTAAAAGAACTCCTGCCGGAAGCTTTTGCTGTTGTTAAAGAAACTGCCCGTCGCTTTACTGAAAACACAACGATTGAGGTTACTGCTTCAGAACTGGATAGACAAATAGCTGCCCAAAAAAGCAATGTTGAAATAAATGGCGACTCCGCAATTTATCACAACAGCTGGATGGCTGCCGGAACAACTGTTACATGGGACATGATCCACTACGATGTCCAGTTGATTGGTGGTGCAGTACTACACTTAGGGAAAATCGCTGAGATGAGTACCGGAGAAGGAAAAACATTGGTAGCTACTTTACCTATTTATTTAAATGCGCTTACCGGAAAAGGAGTTCACATCGTAACAGTGAATGATTACCTGGCCAAACGTGACTCCGAATGGAACGGTCCTATTTTTGAATTTCTCGGACTTACCTTCGATTGTATTGATAAGCATGAGCCTAATTCTCCTGAGAGAAAACAAGCCTACCTTGCAGATATTACTTATGGAACCAATAATGAATTCGGCTTCGATTACTTGCGTGACAACATGGCTCGCAGCCCTGAAGACATGGTGCAACGTGAACATCATTACGCAATTGTGGATGAGGTGGATTCTGTGTTAATTGATGATGCACGAACACCGCTTATCATTTCAGGACCTACTCCTAAAGGCGATACCCACGAATTTTTTGCTCTTAAACCAAAAGTGGAATTGTTGGTAAACACCCAAAGAAACTATATCAACAGCGCCTTGGTGGATGCTAAAAAACTGATGGCCGAGAAGAAAGAAAAAGAAGCAGGAATGGCATTGTTACGTGCACACAGAGGCTTGCCGAAAAACAAAGCGTTGATAAAATTTTTAGGGGAGGCCGGTGTCAAAGCATTGTTACAAAAAACAGAAAATTTCTATATGCAGGATCAATCCAAAGATATGCATATTGTGGATGAGCAATTGTATTTTGTTATTGATGAAAGACACAATACGATTGAGCTTACTGAAAAAGGTATTGAATTGATTACCACAAATAGTGAAGATACAGGCTTCTTTATATTACCGGATGTTGGCTCTATGATTGCCGATATTGAGCGTTCTGCTGCCCCGGTAAATGAAAAACTGGAAAAGAAAGATGTCTTGTTGCGTGATTTTTCTATAAAGTCAGAACGGATTCATACCATTAACCAATTGTTAAAAGCCTATACCTTATTCGAAAAAGATACAGAGTATATTCTTACAGAAGGAAAAGTAAAGATTGTTGATGAGCAAACTGGTCGTGTATTGGAAGGCAGAAGATATTCTGACGGATTGCATCAGGCTATTGAAGCAAAAGAAAATGTGAAGATCGAAGCGGTAACGCAAACGTTTGCCACCATTACGCTTCAAAATTATTTCCGTATGTACCACAAGTTAGCGGGTATGACGGGTACAGCAGAAACAGAAGCTGGTGAGTTCTGGGAAATCTACAAATTGGATGTGGTGGTTATTCCTACCAATCGTAAAATCACAAGAGCCGATCGTGATGATTTGGTTTATAAAACCAAACGTGAAAAATACAATGCCGTTATTGAAGAGATTGTTGCCTTAACTGCTGCCGGACGTCCGGTGCTGGTGGGTACTACCTCTGTGGAAATTTCTGAGTTGTTAAGCCGTATGCTGAAGCTTCGTGGATTGAAGCATAACGTATTAAATGCCAAGATGCACAAGAAAGAGGCCGACATCGTTGCTGAAGCAGGAACAACAAGTACTGTTACCATTGCTACAAACATGGCCGGTAGAGGAACGGATATTAAACTCGGAACGGGTGTTAAAGAAGCTGGTGGATTAGCCATTATCGGCACAGAGCGCCATGAATCCCGTCGTGTTGACAGGCAGTTGCGTGGTAGAGCAGGACGACAGGGAGATCCCGGATCTTCTCAATTCTTTGTTTCTTTGGAAGACGACCTAATGCGTTTATTTGGTTCTGATAGAATAGCCCGTTTAATGGATAGAATGGGCATCGAAGAAGGTGAAGTGATTCAACATTCTATCATCAGCAAATCTATTGAACGTGCTCAGAAAAAAGTAGAAGAAAACAATTTCGGTACCCGGAAACGATTGTTGGAATATGATGATGTGATGAATTCTCAAAGAGAAGTTATCTACAGCAAAAGAAGACACGCACTTTTTGGCGAACGGCTGGCACTCGACATTGTAAACATGTTGTACGATGTGAGTGAAAGCGTTGTAACGAATGCATTAGAAGGTAAAAACTACGAAGAGTTCAGATTGGAATTGTATAGACTTCTTTCTTTGGATACACCTGTTGATGAAAAGGAATTCTCTGATTCTAAAGTGCCTGTGTTGACCAGAAAAGTATATGACGCTGCATTAAAGCATTATAAAGAAAAGACACAGCTTACTGCTGATAATGCCTTCCCCGTTATAAGAGATGTATTCAAAGAAAATGGCAACACTATTGAAAATGTTGTTATACCCTTCACAGATGGTCTTATAGGAATTCAGGTGGTGACCAATCTTAAAAAAGCTTTTGAATCGAAAGGAAAAGAAATCACTACTTCATTAGAAAAAGGTATTTCTCTGGCTGTTATAGATGATGAATGGAAAGAACATCTTCGCGATATGGACGAGTTAAAACAATCCGTTCAGAATGCTGTTTATGAGCAAAAAGATCCTTTACTGGTGTATAAATTCGAGTCGTTCGAATTGTTTAAACAGGTGATAGACAAAGTAAACAAAGACATTATCTCCTTTTTATTTAAAGCCGCTATCCCTGTTAACAATGCACAGGAAGTGCAGGCTGAACGCCAGAAACCAAGAGTAGAAGAAAAGCTACAAACGAATTATCGTCCGGGTGTGGACGGAGACCATGAAGCACCTGTTGCTGCTGCACCCAAACTACAACCGGTAAGAGTAGAACAAAAAGTTGGACGGAACGACCCCTGCCCTTGCGGAAGCGGGAAGAAGTTTAAGAACTGCCACGGAGCATAAATAATCACAGTAAAAAGGAGCGTTGTTCAAAAGCAACGCTCCTTTTTATTTTTTTAGGAATTTTATTTTGTTGCTGAAGAATCTTTCATACAATGTTTACCAGCCTCTTTGCCCATCTTGCAACAACCTTTCATCATTCCATCATGATGCCCCCCGCCTTCCTCCATTTCCCCAGATTCCTCTTTACCTTGCATGCAATGTCTTCCTTCTCCACCACGCATTTCTTTGTAATGTTCGCATTTGTCAGAATGTCCTTCTTCACGAGAACAACAATGTTTCATACAACGCATACTGAGGCAAACTATACATAGAAAACCCATGATGATTACAAACCATGAAACGAATTTAAAAAATTTACCAAGAGTTTCACTTTTGGTTTTAGCCAGAAGAAACATTCCGGCAACAATAGCTAATAATGAAAGTGTAAATGCGATTAAGATCATTTTGTTTAGTTTTAAATGGTTAAAGAGATTATAAATGTAATCAAATATCGAACCAGTATTATATTTTTAAATCAAAATTTTTATAGTATTGGCCCTTTTTATTACTTTCGTTACCTAATAAAAATCAACATGACTATCTTTAAAAAACTGTTTATTCCTGGGCCAACTCAAGTGCATCCTGATGTGTTGGCGAAGATGGCTACGCCTATGATAGGACACAGAGGAAAAGATGCATCAGACCTGCAACGTAACATCTCCGATAAACTGCGTGAAGTATTATTCACAAGGAATAAAATTGTATTATCAACCAGTTCAGGAACAGGTTTAATGGAAGGCGCCATACGTTCTGCTACAGCAAAAAAAGCGATTGTTTTTTCTGTAGGATCTTTTGGTGACCGTTGGGCTGAGCTTGCTAAATTAAACGGCGTACCCTGCGATTTGCACAGAGAAGAAGACGGTCAGCCTACAATGCCTGAGACCGTTGATAAATACCTTAAAACCGGACAGTACGATGTAGTAACAATAACACACAATGAAACATCATCCGGCATCATGAATCCTACAGATGCTATTGCTGTTGTTGTAAAAAAATATCCTGATGTTGTCTGGATGGTTGATGCCGTTAGTTCTGCGGCCGGAGCCAAAATAGAAGTAGATAAATTAGGTATTGATATCTGCATCACCTCCACTCAAAAAGCATTGGCGCTTCCTCCAGGACTGGCCATCTGCTCCGTTTCCCCGAAAGCGGAACAACGTTTTGAAGTGGTCGGCAACAAAGGTTATTATCTGGATCTTAAAAACCTTGTTAAATATGTCGACAAGAACGATTATCAATATTCCTCTACTCCTTCCCTATCCCACATGTTCGCATTGGATTTTCAACTGGACAGGATTTTAAAAGAAGGTTTGGAGAACAGGTTCTTACGTCACATAGAAATGGCTGAGTTTATGATTGACTGGGGGAACCAACACTTTAAAGTTTTTCCGGAAGCAGGTTTCGAATCCATGACTTTAACAGTTATTGAGAACACCAAAGGCTTCTCTTTTAAAGACCTTAACAATGAATTAGGGATCAGAGGTATGCAAATCGCTAATGGTTATGGAAATCTTAAAAATAAAACCTTCCGCATCGCACACATGGGCGAGTTGGTGATGGATGATATGCTGGAAGTGACTAGAGCTATTGAGGATATTTTGAAATTGTAAGGAATAAATAAAAGTACTTCTAAATCTGCCAAGGCCTCATCCCCAACCCTTCTCCAAAGGAGAAGGGAGTTCGGTTCATTGGTTTATTAAATGTTCAGGAAAGTAATTAATTTAATTGCTTCCAATTATACATAAATAATTTTCAAACAATCATTTTTGCAATCTGTGCTCCGCCCTCCTTCTAGTGTTTGAACACAAATTGAATACATCTCCCTTCTCCTTTGGAGAAGGGCCGGGGATGAGGCCACGCACTGAATTATAAAAGAATAATTCTCTAATATGGCAATACTCATTTCAAAAAACTAATAAAACAAAAAAAGTCCTGATTGCTCAGGACTTTTTTATTTATTAAAACTAATATCTCCGACTCTGTCCGGCACTGGCAGTCCTTGGTCTGTCTTCTCTCGGGCCGCTGGGATTTTTTCTGGCAGCAGATTGTCCGCTTTGATTTTTTCTTGAAGGAGCATGTGTACTATGACTTTTCCTGTTATTGGCAGATGGAGCAGTTCTGCTTGTTGCAGCAAAAGGTGCATTCATTTGTTCTATCATTTGCGGAAGCAACTTGTTTATATCTTTCAACAAACCTACTTCTTCTGAAGCGCAAAAAGAGATGGCAGTACCGGATTCTCCTGCTCTGCCTGTTCTTCCTATACGATGCACATAGGTTTCAGGTATTTCAGGAAGCTCGTAATTGATAACATGGGTTAGCTTGTCTACGTCGATACCTCTTGACGCGATGTCTGTTGCTACAAGGATTTTTAGTGTTCTGTTTTTAAAACCACTCAATGCTTTTTGTCGGGCATTTTGTGATTTGTTTCCGTGTATGGCTTCTGCACTGATGCCACTTTTGTTTAAGTCTTTCACCACTTTATCAGCACCGTGTTTAGTTCTGGTAAATACTAGTGCATGACTAATTTTATTTAATTCCAGTACATGTAAAAGCATGGCTTTTTTATCGCCTTTCTCCACATAATAAACCGATTGTTTAACGCTTTCCGCCGGTGCTGAAACAGCTGCAACCTGTACTTGTATAGGATTACGAAGGAGTCCGTCAGCCAATTTTTTTATTTCAGGAGGTACAGTTGCCGAGAAGAAAAGTGTTTGTCTCTTAGCCGGAATCTTTGCAATAACTCTTCTGATATCTGCAATGAAACCCATGTCCAACATCCTATCTACCTCATCCAGTACAAAAAACTGAATAGAATTTAAATGAATATATCCCTGATTCATTAAATCAATTAATCTTCCGGGGGTGGCAATAAGAATATCCACGCCACTTTGTAAAATTCGAGTTTGATTGCCTTGAGAAACACCGCCAAAAACAACAGTATGTTTAATGTTCAGTTCCTTACCATAGTCTCTAAAACTCTCGCCAATCTGAATGGCCAGCTCTCTTGTAGGAGCAAGGATCAACGCTTTAATTCCTTTTTTCCCATTTACATGTTGCCCATGAAGCAATTGTAAAATAGGCACAGCAAAGGCTGCTGTTTTACCCGTGCCTGTTTGTGCGCAACCGAATACATCGTTCCCTTCAAGTATAACTGGGATTGATTGTTCCTGGATCGGGGTTGGTTCTGTATATCCCTTTTTTTTCAACGCCTGGAATATCGGCGGTATAATGTTTAAATTTTCAAATGTCATTTTAATTTGTTTGTTTTTTAATGATTGTTAAATTGTGAAGAACCGGAAAAACTGATAACTATATAGAGAATTATCCTGATTAATCTTTTGCTAGAAATTTGGTTTGAAATTTAACAGAGGGAGAAGAAAATGAAAACACAAACCTTTTAATAAACTGATTCTGCGTGTAAAGGTACGATAATAATCTCGTTAACCTAATTCATATAAAAGCGGTAGGATGAAAAAGGATCAAAAAATATTTTTCAACATGCTGTTTTTTAAGTTAGATAACCTCCCTTTTTCTTCCCTCAAAATTGTATCTTTGGCCACGCATGAAACATACTTTGTAAGCAAAACAGAAGAACGTCAGGAAATATTAAATGAATTCAGCAACCCTGTAAAACAGTCCCGCACAAAAGTGCAACAACAAGAAGATAACGATAGTCAGCTATCGCTGTTTTAATAATTATCCTGAACTATATCTATTAAACTATGGCCATTTTAAAAGCATTTAAAGGCATTCGTCCTGTAAAAGAAAAAGTAAAACTAGTAGCATCAAAACCTTATGACGTATTAGATTCCGACGAAGCAAAGGCAGAAGCCGGTGATAACAACTATTCTTTTTACCATGTCATTAAACCTGAAATAGATTTACCTTCCGAGCTGGATCATTATTCTCCTTTGGTATATAAAAAGGGAAAAGAAAATTTTAACAACTTCATTAAGGAAGGTATATTCTTTCAGGACAAAGAAGAATACCTGTACATCTATCAGCAAACGATGGATGGAAGAAAACAAAATGGAATTGTAGGATGTGCGTCAGTAGACGATTATTTGAACAACATCATAAAAAAACATGAGTTAACCCGACCGGATAAAGAAGAAGACAGAAAAAAACATGTACGTGTGGGAAACATGAATGCCGAGCCTGTATTCTTTGCCTACCCTAACGTTGCAGCTTTAGACGAAATCGTAAATAAAATTATTAGTGAACAACCCGAATATGATTTTATTGCAGATGATGGCATTGGTCATACCTTCTGGATTGTAAAAGAAAGGAACACTATTAATAAAATTATTGAGCTGTTTGCCAAGATTCCCTATACCTATGTTGCGGATGGTCATCACCGCACTGCTGCAGCGGCCTTGGTTGGCAAAGAAAAAAGAGAAGCCAATAAAAACTATACGGGCAAAGAAGAATTTAATTATTTCTTAGCTGTGCATTTTCCCGATAACCAATTAAAAATATTCGATTATAACCGTATCGTAAAAGACTTGAATGGCCATTCAACAGAAGACTTTATTAAAAAGCTTACTGAAAAATTTACCGTGGAAGAAAAGGAAACAGCGACATACCGTCCTACGCACCTGCATAACTTTGGAATGTATATCGACCATAAATGGTATTCGCTGACGGCTAAGGAAGGAACTTACAACGATCAGGATCCTATCGGCGTTTTAGATGTAACTATTTTATCAGAACAAATTCTTTCTCCCATTTTAAATATTAAAGACCTTAGAACCGACAAACGAATTGATTTTGTTGGCGGGATAAGAGGTTTAGGAGAGTTGGAAAAATGGGTCAACAGTGGCAACATGAAGGTAGCCTTTGCCTTGTATGCAGTGACAATGAAACAACTAATTGACATTGCCGATACAGATAACATCATGCCCCCGAAGACGACCTGGTTTGAACCCAAATTAAGAAGTGGCTTAGTGGTGCACAGTTTGGACTAATTGAAAGATGAGCATAGCAGGAAATCTATCAGCAATCAAAGAAGATTTAAAAAGTAAGAAGGTTACCCTGGTGGCCGTTTCCAAAACCTTCCCTGTTGAAGCAATTCAAGAAGCCTATAAGTCCGGCCAAAGGGTATTTGGAGAGAACCGAGTGCAGGAACTTGTGTCAAAATATGAAGTTTTACCTAAAGATATCGAATGGCATCTGATCGGCCATCTGCAAACAAACAAAGTAAAATTTATCGCTCCCTTTATTAGCCTTATTCATTCTATAGATAGTTTAAAATTGTTGGAAGAAACAAATAAAGAAGCCTTAAAAAACAATAGAGTTATTGATTGCCTGCTTCAGATTTATATCGCTAAAGAAGAAACAAAATTCGGTTTAGATTTTGAAGAAACCAAGGCTTTATTAAACTCCAGAATATACGCTGCTTTGAAAAACATCCGTATCGTCGGGTTAATGGGCATGGCTACGAATACTCCCGATAGCGCTATTGTGAGGAATGAGTTTAATAACTTGCGTACTTTTTTTGATGAATTAAAAAATTCCTTTTTTAACAACACCCCTTCCTTTAAAGAAATTTCCATCGGCATGTCCGGCGATTATAAGATGGCTGTCGAAGAAGGCAGTACTATGATTCGGGTGGGAAGTTCTATTTTTGGGTTGCGTTAGGCAAAAGAATTATTCCTCTTTACCCATCACCCTTTGAATTTCAGTTCAAGGAATATTTACTTCTGCAAAAACAATTTTATAAATATCCAGGTTTCCAAAGCCTCCTTTTCTATCTGAAGACAAGTATCCAATCCCCTCGCTATTTAAGTTAAAATATATGTCGTCATTTACTGAATTTATAGGTGTGCCCATATTTATTGGTAAGGTCCATTGGCCATTTTCTTTACTGATTCTAAAGACATCATATCCTCCCATTGTCAAATGTCCTTTAGAAGAAAAATAAAGACTGTTTTCATCTTTTGAAATAAAAGGGGCATCTTCATCCTCGGCAGTGTTTACTGATGGCCCAAGGTTTATGGCATCACCCCATAATCCGTTTGCTTGTAATTCACTTTTATAGATATCAAGACCTCCATAGCCACCACTCCGGTTACTGGCAAAATATAACGTTTTTTCATCATAAGATAATGCAAGGCTTGTTTCATCTCCAATACTATTAATGCTGGAGTTTAATTTCTTATCCATTACCCATTCGCCGGTCTTTAATGTTTTCGACAAATAAATATCTCCCTTTTCATATACAAACCTCTTATCTCCACTTTCTGAAAAACCTAAAATAGCTTCATGATTACTTGTATTCATAGGAGTAACTTTTGAAGTTTGGCTATGGTTTTCTTTTTTCTCAGAAAATTCAGTAAAACAATTGATCTCAAAAAGCTCTTTCGTAGCTGAACTTTCACTTGGTTTCAACGTATTATAATATAATTTATTTTGCTCTTTTGATAATACGCTGCCATAATCACGATACTTTGAATTCACCATATTACCCATGTTGTATATTTTCACATCCATGGGTTTATCGTTAAAATCTTTTGCGTAATAACATGTAGCAATATTTTTAACAATTTCTTTTCTTTTCTTTTTTTCAGCCCCGGTATTTTTCATACTCGCAAGACATTTTTCATAAGCAACAATGGCATCGCTATACTTATTATGAAATTGGTAGGATTGCCCCAAATAATTATAAAGGTCAGTTATCGTTTTTGGTTGATCAACCAACGCTTTTTCCAAATAAGGTATCGTTTTATTTTTCTCGTTAGGTGAATTGAAATGGTAACCCCTTGAAGCAGATGCACTTTTTATCATTAAAATGATACTGATAACAATTGTTATGTATATCCCATTTAGTAAATATTTTTTCATGGTCTTTCTTATTATTTATCATAGATTATTATAGAACGTTTTTTTTTGTTTTTATCTTAAATATAACATTTTTTTTTGCCACAACCAAATTAAAATAAAAAACACATAATAGAAGTTAAGATTGACACTATCTTTTACAGATGTAATATTAAACAAATTTTAGTTATGACTCCTATACTCATTGAAAAATAATCTATTTATTATAAGGACATTGAGAAAAATACTTATGTAAAAATCACTGTAATAATTAATGAATGTTTTAGTATTAGAAAAGAATTCTATCTATTACAAATTCCAATGTAAGGGCAATATAAGCATTGGGCTTCATTCTCCACTTGAGAAAAAGAAATACTTTTTGTAAAAATTTCCTGCAAAAGCTTTATTAAATTTTGTTCGTATTCCTCGAAAGCGGCGGTTGTAATAACCTCGCCATTATTAATATATTTAATGCCTTCGTTCAATTTCTGAACCGGATAAATACCTATCTTAATGTCTTTATCAGGATTTTGTTTCCAATATAACCAAGCATAAAAATACCCTTGAAATGCCACTTTGTGATCAACGGAAGTAAAAAGTTCTTCAATAGAAACATCCCGTAATTTTATATCACCTGTTTTATAATCCAGAATTCTTACTGTATCATCTGTTATATCTATCCTATCAATATATCCATTCAACAGTACTTCTTTGGGATTGACCGTATCCGTAATTACCATTCTCTGCTCTACCTTCTTTTCAAGATCTATAATTTGAAAAGGTAAATCCTTTTTATCATTATCCAGAATCCGGGAAACCAATTCAACAATCACCTGCTTTAACAACAGGTTTTTGCCTTCCAGCTCCGACTCCTCATCCAATGAAGGAAATACTTCTTTAACAGCTGTCAGGACATGTGCTTCAATTTGTGGTTTTGCCTTCTCTATAAACTGTTTATCTATTGCACCCTTCTTCTCGTAAATAAGTTCCATGGCTTTGTGCAGAATACTTCCGAAAGTATTCGCTTCAATAAAATCTTCCACCTCTTCCAGTTCTTTTAGCTTCGCTATATAACGGAAATAAAATTGCAGCTTACAATTTATATAACTTGTTAAAGCAGTAGCAGAAAATTTAGGAATATAGGTAGTATCCTCACCGGGTTTAACAAAATAACGAAGCAATCGCTTAATAACTTCATCTGATTTTTCTACTATAATTGGAAACACAGGGTGACTTTGTATATCTGTTGTGATCAACTTTTTAGTGAGCTTCAATTTATCTCCCAGCTTCCTTTTAAGTTCATGTTCAATTTGTAAGAGGTAGCGGCTTTTTTCACCGGCAGTGAGACTTTTAACTTCTGTATTGTGATACAATTTTATATTCTTTGCTCTTTGCAACAAGCGATAAAAGTGGTAAGCGTATACGGCATCCTGCTCTTCAAAGGTTGGCAGACCATACCCCTTTCTCAATGAATAAGGAATAAACGAATGTCCCTTACTCGAGGCCGGCAACACATCTTCATTCACAGAAAGAATAAATACAGTTTCAAAATCAAGCACACGTGTTTCTAAAAAACCCATCACCTGCAAGCCTTGTAAAGGTTCTCCTGTAAATGGTATTTTAGAAGAATGGATGATTTCCTTAAATAAGTTCCAAAAGGAGCTCAACGTAAGGTTTACCTCATACTCCTTTACAATATCCTGAAAACGTTTCAGTTGGGTATAAAAATGATAAATGTATTCGGATTCCATCCGTACATTGTGCCTGTTTTTTTCATAAGAGGATTCTGCTTCCTGAGCTTTTATCCCATTTTGAATGAGATGAAGTAAAGAAAGGAAATAAGTAAATGCGTCGGATATATTAGTTACAGTTTGGAAAATAAGAGGAAAAAAAGCAGGTGCTTTTTCACTATAAAAATGTTTGGATGAAATATAGATCCATTTACTTTCCTCGTACCTCCTCACCCAGTCGCGGATCTCATCACTGCCTATTAGTTGCATATAGGGATGGGTTAAAATATTCATCACATCCCGATGGTAAAAGGCTGCTGCTTGTCCGTCTTTTATCCGTGCATTTTTATGGAGATTAATGACGAATTCAAACAAAGCGTATAATGGCGTGTAATGCAATGGATAGCCCATCGTAACATTGATGGCTTTAATACTTTCAGGTAAAGAGTACAAGACAGGAAACAACATATTCTCATCCGGTAATACGACTACTGTATTTTCAGGAGAAGCCTTTTCCTCTTTGAACAACATTTTTAACTCAGTCCCCAAAGCCTTTGCCTGGCCAACTTGTAGAGGCACTCCTATAATTTCAATATTTTTTTCTATCTCTTCGAAATAATTTCCTTTCCAGTTAAAGTCAGGAGGAACATTTTTTTTCTTTCTTAAAAACTTACCAGCCTCCTGCCTTTCATCCTCCATGTAATAATTATCGGCATCCCAGTATGTTTCAGCCCGTCCATGTTTTACTAAATGCTGAATAATAATTTCTTCGGAGCTGGAAAGTGCATAAAAACCCGCAAAAATTACTTTGTCATATTCCTTAAAAAAGGGTAACGAAAATAAATCTGCACTCTCTTTTTCTGCAATGGCTCTATAGGCCAGTCCCTCGTACAACATATTCTTACAGAACAATCGTTCTTTGAAGTCCAGGTATACTTTTCCAAGAACTTCCCACGTCGTTAAAAACTCTTTTTTTAAGGTACTTAGATCTCTGTCAGAAAATGTTTTCCAGAAAGTCTGAATACGTTCAACATCGTCTTCCGCCATAGAAAACTCACTATCAATATCTTTTAGATTCTGAATATTTCTAAAAATTTTTGGTGCATCAACCAGATATCGGTCTATCTCATCATAATCTTTCAAAAGCATTTGTCCCCATGGATAAAAACGCTCGAAAGATTCATCAGGTAAATGTTTTTTATAAGCTTGATACAATTCAAAAAGCAAGGTAAGTTTATCCGGAATTTGTTGTTGAGTTAACACCTGTATAAAATCCTGAATGCCCAACACTCTAGGTGCCCATATAGGCTGCGCCAATTTTTCAGATAGTTCTCTTTTGAAAAATAATCCGGCTCTACGCGTGGGGAAAACAATGCACAAACGCGACAATTGTCCCGGATACTTTTGTAATAAATCGGCTATAACCTGTTGTATGAAAGTTTGCATTTAATTTTTTAAGCGCGTTTTATTCAATTCTTTTCTTATTCCAAAAGCAAATCGAAGTCACCCTGAGCAGAGTCGAAGGGTTGGTGCAATTAAGCTCTAACATTGCAATTTTCAACAATTCTTCGACTCCGCTACCAATGACAACTAATTTAATTTCGTACTATAAAGATACTGTTTGAGTATCCTCTATGTAACTTTCATAATACTCAACTCATTAATATATAAAAGATATTTCTCAACAGGACTATACCCTATACTCTCCAAAACCCTTGCATAGTGCGTTATCTGATCTTCGTGCTTCTGTTCTTTTGCTCCGGTTTTATAATCAATTATTACTGCATGATTCTTTTTTATTAATACCCTGTCGGGACGAAGTATTTGTCCGTCGGGTAACAGAAGTTCACGTTCGGTTTTCACATCCCATTCATCATTGAACCAATTCTTAACTCCCGGTATAGAAAGAATTTTTTCTACTTTTATTTGAAGTTCTTTCTTTTCGTTTTCATTAATAAGACCTTCATGGTGTATCAGGTTAATAGACTTTTTCACATCACTCGCCACACGAATATTGGCAAGGACTTCATGAATCAATATCCCATAATTTACATTTTCTGTTTTTTCATTATCGATGATATTCCATAAGACAGAAGCCTTAGAACTTATCGCCAACCTGGACTGCCATCGGTTGCTTGGATATTCTGTTAGTTTAACAATCTCTTCGTTTTCCTTTTCAAATTTAATTTGTTTAGGAACCGCTTCGCCTATTTCAAATGAATTATTTTCAGACACCATTCCACTGAATTTAATTGTTTGATGAATCAACTCATTTGCGTTATTTAATTTATCGCCCACCGGCAAAGGACTGAACGTGTATAAGCGTTGTTCTGCACGTGTAAAGGCTACATACAACACATTGATATTGTCAATATACGTTTGTATTAGCTCTTGCACATAAGCTTCTTTAAAATAAGTATCCATCAGGCCTTTACCCGGTTTCACAGGCAATAGAGCATGTTCACTAAAAGGAGCATGAGTTGAAGATACCCACATAATATCCCGGTGATCCGGTGATAACTTCCAATCGGTAAAAGGCATAATCACAACAGGAAACTGCAAGCCTTTCGATTTATGAACAGACAGGATACGAATCGCATTTTCATTTTCAGGAACGATGACGGAACATTTGTCATTGTTTTTATTTTCTTCCCACCAATTAATAAAATTACGAATATCGGCTTTGTTCTTTGCCGTGTACTCAAGTATCAAATCCTGAAAACGCTGTATATAAGCATCAGGAGTATCGTTTAAGTTGAATATACTTATCAGTTGCTCGCTGAGTTCATACAAAGGCAGCTTTCCCAAGTAGTTTAAATGTTTCACAAATTTTTCCGGAAGCTGGTTATAGAACAATTGATTATCTCTGTTCGAAAAGTCTGTAAATAATGTATTGTTGGATATATTCAACCCATTTAATTGCGCATAATAGTAAAGCAAATTTGTCTTTGCAATCATATTATGACTGTTGTTCAGGTATTGTAAAATGTTAATGATGAATTGAATTTTAGGAGAATTCCACAGCAATAAAGATTCGGACGAAATAACTTTCGTATAGCCATTTTCAAAGAGGAACTTTGCAATAATATTTCCCTCTGTATTTTTGCGAACCAAAATAGCAATGTCCTTTAGAGAATAGTTGTCGTTCTCCAGCTCATGAATGGTTTCCAGTAATTTATCCAAAGCAATTTCTTTCCAGTTTTTTTTCTTTGGATTTTTGTCTGGCTCGATACCTTTTTCATTGTGGTCTTTCTCATCAATAAAACTAATTTTAACATATCCTCCTTCGCTATTTTTGGGTGCTACTTCCTGTTGCACTTCATCCATGTGGTAGGCTTTATCTAAAAGATTGTTGTTCTCAATTTGCAAATTGCTTTTGATAAGGCTGGCAGCATCTTTAAAAAACGTATTGTTAAATTCTACGATGTGTTTTTTACTCCGATAATTGGTGCCAAGTAATTCTTCTTTTATTAATTCTTCGAAATGGCCAAGGTCATTTTGCACGCCAGTCAACAGCAACTGCATATTACCACCACGCCACCTGTAGATAGATTGTTTCGCATCTCCAACAACCATGGTAAAACTACCGGCTGCAATGGAGTTTTCTACCAATGGTAAAAGATTGTGCCATTGAAAATCGGAGGTGTCCTGGAACTCATCAATAAGAAAATGTTTGTAGGCGTTACCTACTTTTTCGAATACAAAAGGGGTGTCATTTCCAGTTACAAATTGCTTCAAAAGATACGTAGTATCCGACATCATCACTACGTTCTTTTCATCCCGATACTCTTTCAGTTTCTCTTTTAAATAATTTACAATTCCATAGATGTAGATAAGTTTCAGCACTTCTAAACAACTGTGATATTCCTCAGAGCTGGTAGTATAAAGTGTTATTATATCCGATAAGATGAGTGCCAATGGCTTGTCTGTTCCAACACCTTCGGTTATCAATTGCACAATTAATTCTTTATTGATTGAAGTTTTAGCATACCATTTATCAGGATTTTGTAATGCTTCGAGAGATCTTTTTGTTGGTTTGTAATTATCAGGATCGTTCTTATATCGGATTTTATTAAAATAGTTGGCCACACCGGCAGATCCATATGCAAAATCCTTAATACTTAAATGCTGATTGTTAATAATTCCAATGGCTTCATCACCATGGGCTTTCATCTGGCTTTCGAAATTCTGCCTGATCTTAAATAATTGCTCGATAAATTTACCCGTTACCGGAACACTCGTCTGGCTGGCGGCATAAAATTTTTCTTTAAATAATTCCTGTGCGATGAACTTGATATCATTCTCGATTTTCCAGCCTTTATCCTCGTTGAGCTTGAACAACATTAACTTTTCAAGCCATTGCGTAAGCTCTTTATTTTTTCCAATATCCTGTAATAAGCGGTCGGTTAATTCGGCAATCACATTGCTTTGATTCATCTCCACATCAAACCTCATCGGCAGCTGCATCTCTTTTGAAAAAGCCCGGATTATTTTATGGAAAAAACTATCGATGGTGCTTACAGAAAAATTGGAATAATCGTGGAGTATCCGATCCAAAACTTCCTGAGCTTTTTTGGGTATATCGATGTCAAGTATTAACTCCTTTTGAAGGATCTCTTTAAGCTCCGGTTTTTTATTTTCTATGAGTTCAACAAGGGCCTTTATGATACGGCTCTTCATCTCTTCAGTCGCCTTATTGGTAAAGGTGATAGCCAGAATTTGCTTAACCTCTGAAGGATTTTTTAACGCAAGTTTAAGATACTCTTTAACCAGCGTGTATGTTTTACCAGACCCCGCAGATGATTTATATATGTTAAATCCTCGCATTAAAATTCTATAAAAAGAGTGTAATTATTTACCTGAAGGTATAAAAAAGCAAGAATTAAAAGCCTGGGATCAATACTATTTTAATGCATCAACTGCATCCTGAAGAGGCACCACTTTGTTTCCTTCAAATGCAATAACGAATGGTGTTTTAACACCTTTAGATTCTACATCTTCTTTATAAGCTTTGGCAGCAACAAAATCTTTAAATGATCTTGACATAAATCGAGTCAAGCCATTGGCCGTTTTTTCGTGGGTAACATCAGGTAACGTAAGATACACTGCTAAAATATCAGCAGGCACTTCATTTTTAAATATTCCTAATTGCACTTTAAATACCAGATTATTTTTATCAATAATCATCTTTTTGGCGGCACCTCTTGCATTTTCTTCTTGCACACGGGCGGGAATAACTTTCGATAATTTTACTTGTTTATTTCCTTTATATGACACAACATAAGCACCTTTAAATTCTTCGTTTTGTTTTATTTTTTCTTTTTCAGCATACGCTTCTTCAAACGAATTAAAGGAACCGGAAAGGTAACGTGTATATCCGGTTTCTGTAGTTTCTTTTGAAACATTATTTATCCCTTTCATTTTTTCAGGTGCTACTTCGCTTTTAAATGCTCCCAGCTGAACTTTAAATACAACATCATCAGTATTCACAGCATCTGCTCCTTCTTCCTCTTTTACAACAGGAGAGTCTAAACGAACTCCATCTTTATAGACCACTGTAAAGGCTGTTTCAAAGCCGATCTTTCTTGCCTTATCTCTATATGAATTTGCTTGTTTAAGAGAAGAATAAGAACCTGCAAAATAACGTGTCGTACCATTCGGATGCGTTTCTTTCGAAAGATCTTTAATATCCTTAAACACATTCTTGTTCACTGATGACTTACTAAATGCGCCTAACTGAACCTTGTAAACAATACCTCCTTTTATTAATGTGTTATTAACTCCACTGTTAGCTGTAGTTGCGCTTGAATCAGATGAGGAAGAACCACTAACATATTCCGGACGATTGTTTGATGGTAAATATTTTTCAAGATCCACTTCCCTTCCATCGGCACTATAGCCGATTAGAGTCGCATCCTTTATGCCTTTCGAAACATATTCATTTTTCTTGTCTTCGGCTTCCTTAATATTGCTCAATGGTCCAACGCTGTATGTGATTACACTGTCGGTTCCCATATTGTTTTTAACATCAGGAATTACTAAAAACTTATCTACCTGTTCAGGCGGTATTCCATTCTTAAAGGTTCCCAATTGAATAATAAAAGAAACAGGAACACCGGAATCAGGTAAGCGAACCTCTTTCACTACTAAACTTAAAGAATCTTTGGCTTTTCTTGCAGCTTCTTTTTTAGCTAAATATTCATCGGTTAATTCTATACCCAACTCATCAACGATGGCACCAGGTTTCGATGCAAGTTCCTGATCTTTATAATTAGGAACTCCGTCCCTATCATCATCCAAAGGACAACCATTCAAATCCACCTTCTCTCCAGTTGGTGTGTTGGCGCATTTATCCTTACTATCAATGACCCCATCACCATCGGTATCCTGATTTTCAAGGGCTAAGAAATTAATATTTTCAAAATTAGCATCAGCAGGATTTTTATATTTGGGCGCTGCTAAATCATAACGAAGGGAAAAAGATGCGTATAAAAACCTGTCGTTTGTTAAGAGGCTATTTTTAGTAGAAGAAATATTATCAATTTTTTCAGAAAATGTAAAATACATTGTTGGTCCTACATTCAAGCTTAATTTATTTGAGAAATTAAAATTAAACCCAAATCCAAAAGGAACAGTCATGGTAAACAATCCTGGTTTGGCCGTCTCATACTTGTAATCCCTATTAATAATGACTGCGGATGATGCGTTTGGGGATGTTTCAGATATATTTTTTATAGTATTATCCGACCAATAATAGTATGGGTTGTTATTTGCGTCTTTAAGATCAAGATTTGTTTGATAATACAATGCTCCAAAACCTAAAGAAATGTAAGGTCTAAGTATTCTATTAGGGGCTTTGAACGGAAAATAATTAATGTTTAATGTATTACTGATAATTGTTGCCTCAAAATTATTAAAACTATTAATAGATTTATCATTACTGTATGTTTTTCCATATATAAATTCATATGAAAAACTAAAATGGTTAAATAGTTTTTCCTCAATAGAAATGCCATAACCCAATTTATACCGTAATGGATCCGATAAGTTTTTATACCCCACGTCACCAAAAAATGGACAAACACCAATACCAACTCCAATTGTAGGTATGTATTTACTCTTATCAGTTGGAGTAACAGTATTGCTTATAGCAGCATTGTCTTGCCCAAAGGCAAGCGAATGAAAAAAAACTAAAATAATAAAATAGTTAAATTTCTTTTTATAATTCATTCCTTTGTATTAACTACATCCTATTATTAGGTTTAACAACCAACTCCGTCTGCATTTCAACAATTTACAAAGTTATACGAATTATAACAACATCAAAAATTCTCTGGCAAAAAATAAAAGTTATACGTTTGTATAACTTTTATTTTTTAATCTTAGAAGAACATTCATAAGCTTATTGAACCCATTTTTGTTTAGTAATCAACAATGCTTCCTGAACTGTAATTCTTGTTCCGCTGTTGTAAGCCACAACAAAAGAACCATTTATTCCTTTACCCCAAGCCTCATTTCTGAAGTCACGTGCTTTGAAATAATACGGAAATGAACCCGAAGTATATTTATGCCATCCTTCATGCATTTCAAGATTAATAGTGGTAGTAAAATTATATTTTGTTTTAAAAAATTCATTGGGTACCGGTATTTCATTTTTAGCTGCCGAAACCTGAATTTTAAATTCAATACCATTGACAGGAGAAGGAATATTGCCTAATTTGACACCATTGTTTGCTGTTTCATTTTTGGCAACCGCACCTTTATTCGCAGATTCTTTTTTAGTCGTAGGTACAGGACTCCTTGCAATATCCGGAGTTTGTGTTGTAGCAGGCACCTGATTGGCTTGAGGTGCTGATGTTACAGCTGTTTCTGGTGTAGGTGTAGGTGTAGATGTAGGTGTAGGTGTAGATGTAGGTGTAGGTGTTGTTTCTGGTGCTGGTGCTGGTGTTGGTGTTGGTGTTGGTGTTGGTGTTGGTGTTGGTGTTGGTGTTGGTGCTGAAACTGCAGCAATTGGAGCATTTGCATCGTTTGTAATATTGATTGTTCCAGAAGTAATATTGTATTTCCTGGATTCATTATTTTCTAAATAAGAGAATGTTCCACCAACTGATTTAGCGCCTGATGCATCTGCAGTTATAGTAACTTTATATGAAACAACGAACTCTGCATCTGCAGGTAATGAAACCCATACAAATTTTACTTTTTGATCAACAAAAGTAAAGGTTCCTCCTTTTCCTTCTCCCACACTAGCCGTTAAGCCTGCCGGTAATTCTTGTTGTAATTTTGCAAAACCGCTAACAGCTCCTTTTTTTATCGTAACTTCTACATTAAAAGAACTACCGGGTTTACCAACGGATGGTAATTTAGAAGTTACACTTACTCCCTCGCCTATTTGTAAATTGGGAGACAAAAAAAGAATTACAAGATTGATAATTAAAAAAAAATATTTTAACATGTGTATGAGTTTTAAATTTTTACATTATTGTTCGAAGAAGTAATCTATAAGACCATATATCCCGTCAATCTTTAATTTCGTATTTCCTTCAAAGAAATTATCAATTGCAGAATTGATTTCATTTGTAGAAATTTTCCCATCTTTATTTAAATCCACTTCCTGATATATCTCCGGTAAAGAAGACGTACCAGAAGGATTGCTGTTTTCATAATTCGAACTTTTCATAGTAGAATCATATCTTACAGCTGCTTCATGTTCTATAACTAAACTATCGTCATTTAATGTAACACCATTAGCATCCACATATTTTCCTTTTTTAGTATTGGGTTCTTTATCTAAATAATCAAAAATCCCATCATTATCAGAGTCAAGAGGACACCCCTTTGAATCTACTTTAGTACCTGGAGGTGTGTCAGGACAATTATCAGACACATCCTTAATACCGTCTTTATCACTATCTGTGTTTTCAATTGAAGAAAAATCAACAGTACTTTTTGATGGATTTCCTTCTCCTTTATTCCTTGCTCCTAAATTATAATGAACGGCAATAAATGAATACAAAAATTTATCATTCGCACTATTGCCTTTACGTATGCCTTTACTTTCGCTGCTTACATTATCAATCCAGTCGGTTTGCGTTATATAATAAGTAGCCCCTACATTTATATGAAAAGATGGCGTTAATTTAAAGAAAATACCAGCAGAAACGGGAATTGTTAACGTGGAATAAGCATATTTTATATTGTCATTATTCGTGGTATCATTTGCAGCCGGTAAAGCAGTTTCGTAAACATAATCACGGGTAAGTGTTTTTGCCGAAGCAGCATCCGGTGCGTTTTCAGGTTTATCTCTTATACTTCCTCCAGCCCAATAATAATAGTAATTACCGTTTTTATCCTTTAAATCTGCCATCGGTTTAAAAGAAAGATATCCTAAACCTACTGACAAATAAGGCGCAATAATTGATTTCTTAGGAAGAATAAAATCATTATCAAAATGAAAAAAGATATTTAAACTAACATCCATAAGCGGAGACTCGAAATTCAAATTACGCGTAGTAGACCGCTCATTACTGGAAACTTTTCCCTTAAAAGCATTTAAAGAAAAACTGATGGGACCTAGTCTTTCCATAACATTTAAATTATAGCCTAAAAATCCACCATTAGAAAGAGTAAATGCTTTAGTATCACCTATGTCTCCATAAAATGAAATTACGCCAACTCCCAGTCCTATTGATGGCAAGTTGCTTTTCTTCTTATCCACATCCGTTTTAGCGAATGCTTCTTTACTTACCTCCGTTTGAACGGTTTGAGCAAAAACATGGTTAAGCAAAAACATTGTTAAAATAAAAACAAGTTCTTTCTTTTTCATTAAAAGTATTTTGATATCATGATGTTGACTTAAAAGAATATCAATCTGTTATTTATATATAAACTCCTGCAAAACAAATTTATTTTATTTTTAAGAGGTGGGAACACATAGTGAATCTAATTATAAACAAAGGTTTGTTGAAAAGTATTGGTGAATTTATTTAAAAAAAATCGTGTAATAACAAGGATTTTACGTTTATTTTATAGAAAAATATTTTGTGTATTAAATTATTTTAGAATTAAAAAAAATAATAAAATCTTTTAAATAAGAATCGGTTATTTTGGTATTAATTATAAAAGCCAGTAGTTTAAAACTGGCTTTATAAATCTCAATATTGTAAAAAAAGAATGCTAAAAATTGGGTTTTAATAAATACTTAGAATAAAATTCATCAATCTTTTTTACAGCTTCATCCGCAGAATCAACCAATGAGAAAAGATTTAAATCATTCGGATTAATATTTTTTTCTTCAACCAGCGTAGTCTTTATCCAACTCATCAAACCGGACCAATATTCTATTCCAACCATAACAATTGGAAATCGCCCGATCTTTTGAGTTTGGATCAGAGTAAAGGCTTCGAATAATTCATCCATAGTGCCAAAACCACCTGGTAGTACAACAAATCCTTGAGAGTATTTCATAAACATAACTTTTCTTACAAAGAAATAATCGAATGTAATAAGCTTATCAATATCAATATAAGGATTTGAATATTGTTCAAATGGCAATTCTATATTTAAACCTACTGATTTTCCTTTGGCTGTTTTAGCACCTTTATTGGCTGCCTCCATAATTCCAGGACCACCGCCGGTAATAACTCCATAACCTCCTAAAGTTAATTTATAAGCAATTTCTTCTGCTAACACATAATATTTATTATCTGGTTTTGTTCTTGCAGAACCAAAAATTGAAACACAGGGTCCGATTTTACCAAGCTTGTCAAAGCCCGCCACAAATTCAGCCATTATTTTAAATATCTGCCAGGTATCAGAAGCCTTTATTTCCTGCCAGTCTTTATCTTCAAAAGCTTTTCTTATTCTTTCTTCTTCGCTGTTCTTCATTTTATAAGTATTTATACATTTAACAATTAAAAGGATGGAATCAATTTAGTGGAAAGGTTGTTAACTCTTTTTTTAAATACACAGCAGTTATACTTTTTTTGTTTTTTATAATTTCTTCGGGTGTTCCTTCACAAATTATTTCCCCTCCTCTTTGCCCGCCTTCTGGTCCTATATCAATGATATGATCTGCCATTTTTATAACATCCATATTATGCTCTATCACCAAAACCGTATTTCCTTTATCAACAAGCTTGTTTAACACATCTAACAAAATACGGATATCTTCAAAATGAAGACCGGTAGTTGGTTCATCTAATATATAAAACGTATTACCGGTATCTTTTTTTGAAAGCTCTGTTGCCAGTTTTACCCTTTGAGCCTCCCCGCCAGACAGTGTTGTTGATTGTTGTCCGAGAGTAATATAACCCAATCCAACATCCTGAATAGTTTGAATTTTTAAAAGTATCGATGGGATATTTTCAAAAAATAGTACTGCATGATCAATACTTAAATTAAGAACATCATTAATTGATTTTCCCTTGTACCTAACATCCAGAGTTTCCCGGTTATAGCGTTTCCCATTGCATGTTTCACACAGCACATTGACATCCGGTAAAAAATTCATTTCGATTACTCTGATGCCTGCGCCCTGGCATGTTTCACAACGTCCTCCTTTAACATTAAATGAAAATCTTCCCGGTAAATAGCCTCTTATTTTTGATTCCGGAAGATTGGCAAATAACGATCTAATCTCGCTGAATACTCCTGTATATGTTGCAGGGTTACTGCGTGGTGTTCTGCCAATCGGAGACTGATCAATTTCTATTACTTTATCTACGTGTTCAAGGCCATCTATTCTTTTATAAGGAAGCGGTTTTATTATAGACCGGAAAAAAAACTGATTTAAAATAGGATAAAGTGTTTCATTGATAAGAGTTGACTTTCCACTTCCTGATACTCCGGTAAAGCATATAAATTTTCCCAAAGGAAGTTTCACACTTACATTCTTTAAATTATTACCGGTTGCACCAACCAATGAGATAAATTTCCCATTTCCGCTTCTGCGGCTAGTCGGCATTTTTATCGTTATACTCCCGTTCAGATATTGGGTAGTTAATGAATTTTGAAGTAACAATTCAGAAGGTGTTCCCTGTGCAACAACCTGTCCGCCATGAATACCTGCCTTCGGGCCGATATCCAAAACATAATCTGCTGCCAGTATCATTTCTTTGTCGTGCTCAACCACTACAATTGAATTCCCAATATCCCTAAGATTTTTCAAAGTATCAATCAATCGAATATTATCCCGTTGATGCAAACCAATACTTGGCTCATCCAAAATATACAGTACGCCAACTAACTGAGATCCTATTTGAGTGGCCAGGCGAATACGCTGGGCTTCGCCTCCGGACAGACTTTGTGAGCTTCTATTTAAACTAAGATAATCCAATCCCACATTTAATAAAAACTGAATGCGGGTTCGGATCTCTTTTATAATTTCCTGTGCAATTTGATTTTGTCTTTCGCTTAACCTGCTTTCAATATTCTTGAAATATTCATTTAATTGCAAAATATCCATACCGGCCAACTCTGCAATATTCTTATTATCTATTTTAAATTGCAATGACTCCTTACGTAAACGATTGCCATTGCATTCAGGGCAAGTAACCTCTTGCATAAAATCCTTCGCCCAGTTTTTTACACTGTTGGAAGTTGTTTCAGTATGCTGACGATTAATAAAATTTAATACGCCTTCGTATGCTAAAGAATAATTGCCCGAACCGGCGTATTCATTCGTGACTTTAAATGTTTCATTGGAGCCATTTAATATAGTGTTTAAAGCCTCTTCTGATATATCTTCAATAGGAGAAGCAATTGAAAAGTTATACCTTTTTCCAATCGCTTCAATTTGTTTAAATATCCATGTATCCTTATACTCTCCCAGTGGGACAATCCCACCATTTTTGATACTTAATTTAGGATTTGGGATAATCGTTCTGATATCAATTTCATGAAATGTCCCAATCCCATTACATTTTGGGCAGGCGCCATAAGGAGAATTAAAAGAAAAAGCATTTGGCGCAGGCTCATCGTATGATATGCCGGAAGTGGGACACATTAAGTGGCGACTAAAATATTTGACCTCAGAAGTTTCGTGATCCATTACCATCATGCTCCCCTTTGCATGCTTCATTGCCGTTTGGGTAGATTCAGCAATGCGTTGTTTTGATGCATCATTAACCGTTATTTTATCAATAACAATTTCGATGTTATGTGTTTTATAACGATCCACTTGCATCGTTTTTTTCATCTCCACAATTTCACCGTCAATTCTTACTCTTAAAAATCCCAATCTTATAATCTGATCAAACAGCTCTCTATAATGTCCTTTTCTTGCTTTTACTACAGGAGCAAGAATCAGAATATTTTTTTGATTGTAATTGCTAAAGATCACATGTACGATTTGCTCATCCGAAAAACGAACCATCTTTTCTCCGGTCACGTATGAATATGCCTCTCCTGCTCTCGCATAAAGCAATCGGAAAAAATCATATATTTCTGTTATGGTGCCTACGGTAGACCGAGGATTTTTATTGGTGGTTTTTTGTTCGATAGAAATGACCGGACTTAAACCTTTAATTTCATCCACATCAGGGCGCTCCATGCTACCAAGAAAATGCCTGGCATAGGCAGAAAAACTTTCAATATATCTTCTTTGACCTTCTGCATATATGGTATCAAAAGCAAGAGATGATTTTCCACTACCACTAAGCCCGGTAATGACAACTAATTTATTCCGAGGAAAAACAACATCAATATTTTTTAAATTATGAACCCTGGCACCAAATACTTCTAATAATTCCTCTTTGGGCACTATGTCTTCATGACTTTCAGTCATTATATTCTCCTCTATATTATTTATTAATTTCTTTTATTTTACTAGTGTCTTCCACCATTACATTATCCTTGCCTGCTTTAGGAATAAGAATAGTGTATTTTTTTCGCGCTTTGTTTGTAAGATATCCTTGTTTCAGCCAAGGGTTCAATAATTTTAAGGTTTTATAACTTATGGTGTATTTTTCTGCCAAAGTCACTAAATCACTAACGGAAGAATCTATTGTAATAGTGTAGGTTTGGAAGGCTGGATATAAATCTTCTTTGCGAAGATGATAACCGTATTTTTCTGAATGAGTAATCACTTCTTTAACAGCCAGAATCCGGAAAAGATAACGAAAGGTTTCATCAACAAGCCAAAGATCGTAATAAGATTTTACCCGTTGTTTTTCGCATTGTTTTTTTACTCCGCTGATTCCCATATTGTATGAAGCTGCTGCTAAAGTCCAGTTACCAAGAGCATTTTTTGCTTCAATAAAATATTTGCATGCTGCTTCAGTGGCTTTTTCTACATGATATCTTTCATCCACTTCATCATTGATTTCTAAACCATAGCTCTTTCCTGTTGTTTCCAAAAATTGCCAATATCCAACTGCTGCCGATGGAGATGTAACATTTAAAAGACCACTTTCAATGAGCGCAACATATTTAAAATCATCCGGAACACCTTTTTTCTTCAGAATAGGTTCAATAATAGGAAACCACCTGTTAGCGCGCTTATGCAGCAATAATGTTTGGGATTGCCAATATGTATTCACGAGAAGTTCTCTGTCCAGCCTTTCAGAAACGTCAATGTCATTGGGTACCTTTTCACCGGCAAAGTCCAAATCCTTTGGTGTCGTCAATGCATAAATTCCATATTTTTCATAAAAAAATTTATAAAAATCGTCTGGCGTTTTATCTTCTGAAATAGAAAAAGTAAATAATCTTATTACAAAAATTAAAACAATAAAACCAAGAAGAATGAATATCTTTTTTTTCATGTATATTCTTTGTACTATAATTGACACATGGAAGCCTCATCGAATTTTATTTGGCATATTGCTTCATGCCTATTTTTACTTAGGCTCATAAGGAAATCTTATTTATGGATGCATCAGGTATTAGTATATCTTTATTTGTAAGTCGGCTGATATATAAAAAGATAATTAATACCGTTAGAAAATAACTTACAAAAAAGATGGATATCCAATAACTCCAGGCCGAGATATAATTATGTATAAATACCACCAGGCCTGATGAAATAATTGAAATAGTAAAAAAAACAACAGCAACTTGCCGGTCTGACAAACCAAGATAAGCCAATCGATGAGTCGTATGGTCTTTTCCTCCAATAAAAGGAGATTGTCCTTTACTAATTCTATTTATAACAACAACGGTTGTATCTACAATAGGCATGATAAAAACAAGCAATGGAACAATAATCTTTCTTAGATTAAATTTCATTGAAAAATTGGCAATAAGAATATCATTCCAAAAGTATATGATTCCAATAGCCGCTAAAAAAATACCTAAAAACTGACTACCGGTATCTCCCATATATATTTTAGATGGATGCCAGTTATAAAATAAAAAACCGATTAAAGAAGCTAAAACACCCAGTAAAACAATAAAGTTTATATTGGTAAAATTAGATTTAATACACAACAGGGAGAGAACAGATAGTATTATGGATATAGATACAGTTGTTGTAATTCCATCCATGTTGTCAAGCATATTTATAGAGTTCATGATTCCAACAACCCATACTACTGTAAAAAGATAGTTAAGTGAATCCTGAGAAAACAAGTGAATATAAGTTCCTGTTGAAACCAATATAAGGCCGCATAATATTTGTGCTAAAAATTTTAATAACGGGTTAGTATTATATGCATCATCTGCCAGTCCCATTAGAAACCCGACTGTTGTTGACATAAGTAAACCCAAAAATTGTTTATTATTGGCTATCAGATCCGAATTAACCATAATTGTGTAACCAGCGATAGAAAATAAAAAAATTATATAAAAAGAAATCCCACCAAGAGCCGGTTTTGATTGACTGCCCCATCTTATTACAGTCCCGTCATCAGGATTCCTGATACCAAGTGTTTTTACAAATTTTAAAAATAATCCATTAATCAATATTGAAAATACTATTGAACAAATAAAAAACAGAATGTAAATAAAAAGCAAATGGATAGAAGTTTTAAGCATAATTTATAAACTAATAATTAAAATAAACTATTCAATTGGATAAAAGGAGGAAGGAACAGGTCTTTGGGGGATAGCAGAGGAGCATTCGTTCTCCAATCAATATTCAATGTTGAATCATTCCAGATTATTCCTCCTTCTGAAGCTTTGTTATAATTGTTTGTGCATTTGTAAGTAAAGATAGTATTGTCTTCCAATGAAATAAAGCCATGAGCAAAACCAGCAGGTACATAAAATATCAAATTGTTTTTATCCGACAATTCAATTGAATAATGTTTACCAAAAGTTAAAGATGCTTTTCTAATATCAACAACAACATCTAAAACGGAGCCTTTTATTACAGATACTATTTTACCTTGTGCAAAAGGAGCGTTTTGAAAGTGCAAACCTCTTAAAACATTTTTATGGGAAAGAGATATATTATCCTGAACAAACTCCGGTTGTATGCCATTGGATTGAAAAAGAACTTTATTGTATGCTTCAAAAAAACAACCTCTTTCATCATTAAAAATAGTAGGTTCGATTATTATTAAGTCCGAAAAATTTGTCTTGTGAAATTTCATTTTTTTAAAATTATTTTTTTTTACTAAATAGTGATTTTAGAAAAGACACTTTTACTTTTTTATCTTCTTCATAATAACCATAACCATATCCCCCATAACCATAGCTACCATAACCGTAGCCATAATTATTTCCATAGCCATAACCATATTTAGCCTTGTTGGATTCCATTCCATTTAAAATTACAGAAAGCTTTGTTACCTTACTTTCATCTATCAGTTTATTAACATTTTGAATAAATATCTTTTTAGAAAAACCTGATCGAATGATGTAAATAGGGTAATCGGAAAGCTGTATAATAGGTATACCGTCTGTAACGATACCAACAGGAGGTGTATCGATTACAATGATATCATATTTGGTTTTTAAATATTCGATTAGATGATTCATCTTATTGCTAATTATCAGTTCTGAAGGGTTTGGAGGAATTGGTCCTGCGGTGATATATTCTAAATTAACCAAGACACTTTTATGAATACAATCTTCCGGTTTGTCTTTATCTATCAATATTGTACTCATGCCTCTTAAATTTTCAACATTGAACCCTAAATGTATTTTAGGTTTTCTCATATCTAAATCTAATAAAATAACTTTTTTACCTGAAAAAGCAATTACACCAGCAAGATTAATAGCTACAAACGTTTTTCCTTCTCCTGAAATAGTTGAAGAAATAGCAATAATTTTTGCTCCGGCTTCATTTGAAATAAACTGCAAATTCGTTCTGATAGAACGAAATGCTTCGGATATTAAAGATTTGGGATTTTTATCGATAAGAAGCTGGGAAACAGGTATCTCTTCTTTGTATTTTGGAATAAAACCCAATACAGAGGCATTCGTATATTTTTTTATATCATCAATAGCTGTTATTTCATTGTGCAGAAGATATCGAACAATTATAATGGCAAAACTTATCAATATTCCTATCAACAGGTAACTCCCTATCACTAATTTTCGATTAGGGAATATTGGAACACTTGCAGGAACAGCAGCTTCTAATATTACATTTGTTGTGACTAAGCCCGCAATACTGATAGAGAATTCCGTCTTTTTTTCCAGAAGCAAAGCATAAAATTTTTCATTGATGGAAAATAATCTTTCAAGCCGCACATATTCAGCTTCTTTAGCAGGCAACTTATCAAAATTAGATTCAAATAAATTAATTTTTTCTTCTAAAGCACTCTTTTTATCCTTTATTATTTTTTTAATATTTAAAATACTTTCAACCAATAATTTTTTTTGATTATTTATTTTGGCATTTATTATTTTGACTGATTGATTATTGACAGTTCCTCCTTGGATTATTTGTGACTCCATCTCTTCCTGTAAAACACTAATCGTTTTAACTATTGAACCCAAATAAGAATCAGCATTACCACCAGAAATAATTGAAATAAGATTACTCAAATCCTTATTTGATGCCATGTTCTCCTCTAATTTCCCCAAAACATCTTCCTCTAAATCCAAAGCTATTTTTTGATGCTTTAATTCTGAAATTTCAGTTAGAACAGTCTCTGCCAATGCATCCGGCTTTAGTATTTTATTACCTTTCTTAAATACTTCTATCGAACTTTCAGAATTTCGTAATTGTTGGTTTACATTATTCAATTGTTCTTCAATAAAAACTAAGGTTTTTTGTATACCTTCCGCTTTCTTTTCAAAATCATACTTAATAAAATCTTCAGCAATAGCATTGGCTATATCTGCTGCTTTTTTCGCATTTTGGTCCTGAAACTTAATTAATAATGTTTGAGCTTGCTCATTTAAAAGTTGAACAGTTAAGCTAGAGTTGTATTGTTGAAATAAATTACTTCTATTATTAATAATAAAGAGATAGGCTCCTTTAGTGAAATTTTCCTGTTGAAATCTAATGGCTTTAGCATCTTCCACACTAACTTTTATATCTGCAAAAGGGGCGTTAACCCATTTGTCTTGAAAATATTCATTGGAATAGTTGACTCCTTTATAAAGTAGTGACAGTGAATATTTATTATTACCGGTAAATTTAATATTTATTGGAGTGCCAATAATGGAAGAGTCTTTAATAATTGCCTGAACGGTAAAAGGAGATGATTTGTATAATTCGAAATTCAAAACGGTTCCTTGTGCGAAATAACTCACATCTAAAGGGAGTTTTGATAAGGCTTTTTCAATAATTATTTTAGAACGGATTAATTCTATTTCACCGGCAATCTGGTTATAATTACTTTCAGCAAAATTATTTCCTATGCTTAAAATTTTTGTAGCCCTATCTTCTGTTCCCAGTTTTATTGTAGAAGAAGATTCAAAAATGGGAGCGTTATATCGTAAATACAAATTTGCCAATATTACTGACGCAACAAGAAAAAACAACACCCATACGAGATTCTTACGTGCAATAAAAATAAAAAGTTTTAAATCAAGCTCTTCATTTAAATTGGTGATTTTCTTTTTTGCCATATTTCAGGAAGAACTATTTTTTAATTACAAGCCCATAAATTAAAAGCAGGCTACTAAAAACCCCCACCACCGGTATGATTTGATTTAACAATTCCTGACTGACTCTTCGAACAGGTTCTACATATATGATATCATTTGCTTGTACCATTAAATTGGCCCGCTTCATTCCCTCAATAGTGGAAAGATCAATCAATTGAATTTCAGGGTTTTTGAGATTACCCCTGATCAGTTTTATTTTTCTGGCTTTTCCTGTAGCAGCTATACCTCCAACACTAGCTAATGCCTCTATTAAAGTGACATTTTCATTCGCTAATGTTACCACTTGTCCGCTTCCTCCAGCACCATTAAAGACAAACACACGTTTATTAACAACTCTTAATTTAATAAATGGTAAATTGTAATACGCTGAATATTTTTCTTCAAGTAATTTTTGGGCCTCTATCCTTGTTAAATTCTTTATTAAAATATTTCCTAAAACAGGCAGTTTCACAAATCCATCTTTATCTACCATATATTGGGTAGTTACTAATAAATTAGTACTAGAATTGGAACTTGCAGATGTAGATATCAGATCAATCAATTTATATCCATCGTTTGTGAATATTTGAAACTCTATAAGGTCATAAGGAGCTATTTTATAATCTATTCGAACTGTATCTGTCGAAGTTACAAACTTATAATCAACTGGAGTCTTAAACATGATACTTGGATTAATGGATGAACAGCCATAAAATCCAAATAATACAAATATTAATAAACCATTTCTTATCATAAACCTGTTTTTAAAGAAACAAATGTACTAATTATTATAATAGTTCCGTATGTGAAGAACAGAAATTGAGAATTATAGATTGGTGGAATTCAGTAGTTTTTTATAGAGAATACTCATATTATTTACCAGTTGATCGTAGTGATATTTTACTTTTACGTGCTCCCATCCTTGAAAACTCATATTTTCACGTATTTTAATATCATCTATCAGCGCAAGAAGATTCATCGCAAATGCTCCTGTATTGCCATTTTCAGACAAAAGACCGGTAATGCCTTGCAATACAATATTTTCTATCCCCCCTACATTAGTAGAAACAATGGGTTTATTAGCTGCTTGTGCCTCTATAAGGCTCACTGGTGTTCCTTCATTTAGAGAAGTAAGCGCCACAATATCTAAACCGGCATAGGCGTAGTCTATTTCTTTTATCCATGAAGTAAATGTAAGTGGGGCTTTTCGACTTTCCTTGTTCGCATCTACATAATTTATTCCCAGATCTTTGGCAATACACTCTATGTTTGCACGATCCTCTCCATCTCCAACTATAAATGCCCGTACTTTTTTATTGGTGCTGTTTATAACCTGTTTTAATGCATTTAGAAATAGCCTGTGGTTTTTTATTGGTACTAATCTTCCAATTATCCCCACTGCTACTTCATCTTCATCCAGATTATACCGTGATCGGAAATGTACCCTTTTTATTTGCTGGTCTTCCTGAAATTTCATTAAATCAAACCCCAATGGAATGATTTCAATTTTGCCGGGATTACATATTTTAAATACATTGCTTAATTCCTTTTTTTGGTTCTCACTTATAGCAATGATACGGGTACTTCTCTTGGCCAGATAACGTTCGATTTCTATATACACACGAGTCTTAACTGGCGAAAAATAAGAGTGAAAAACATGTCCGTGAAAAGTATGTAAGACAACTGGTACTTTACAATTAATGGCAGCCAAACGACCTATCGCTCCTGCTTTTGCTGCATGAGTATGGACAATGTCAGGCTTGAATTCTTTTATAATTTGCTTAATCTTTTTGTACGCTATACGATCATTAGAAATATTTATTTCCCTCTTCATTTCAGGTATATAAACAGGTTCTAATCCTAAATCTCTTGCAATGAATTCTGAACTCTCTTCAGAATCATCTTTCATTCCCGATACTAATAACGTTTCGAATTCAGGCGCCAGATATTTGGATAAATAACTGACGTTATATGTAGGACCACCTAAATTCAACCGATTAATGATACGTAGAACTCGAGGCATATTAAATCTTATTTAGGATTTGCATTATTTGTAAAATATAACATCCGTTTTTTTAAGCGAATCAACGCATTGTCTTTTTCCACCAGTACTGGAAAACAATCAAACCCCATACTTGTGCTACAGCTTCGTCTATGTTGTTTGAAAATAATTTTACTTTTAATTCTCTCACAGCTTCTACATTAAAAATCGCTTGATTTTCTATAAATTGATCACTCAGTAAATCATCTGTAATTAAAGATTTTAATTCTGTTCTGAACCATTTAAGTAATGGAACTTCAAAACCTTTTTTACCGCGATGGTACAACTCATCCGGGAGGTCAGAACGAAATGCATCTTTGAGAATTTTTTTTTGCATGCCTTGGTCTATTTTATATTCAACAGGTAAGGAAAATGCAAAATTTACAACATGGTAATCAAGAAAAGGGACACGCACCTCCAATCCGTTAGCCATCGACATCATATCCACTTTTGTAAGCATATCATTTTGAAGGACCAATTTCATATCGGTATACAAAACGTCATTCATATCCCCTTCTTCACGAATATTTTTCAGAATAGAACTCTTTCTAATTTCAAATTCCTGAAGATTATTTTCAACTGTTTTATTTAACATCTTCTTTGATGAGGTATCGTCTATAAAGCCGGCCCATCTCCAATAACGTTCACGTGAAGACAATTTCATTCCTTCACCAAATTTTTTAAATTGTCTTATTTTATTTCCCCATTGTGAATTCCTCGACTTAGGCAAATAGCGCCAAAGTGGTAAGGACTGTTTTAGCAAATCAGCTACTAGCCCACCTTTCCGAACCTGATATTCCGCATTATGTTTAGTATATCCTGCAAACATCTCGTCCGCTCCATCTCCCGAAAGTGCAACTTTAACATGTTTACGTGTTTGTTTACTTAAAATATAAACTGCCAGTGCTGATGAATCGGCAAAAGGTTCATCCATATAATCCAGAACATCATGTAAATTTGAGAATAAGTCTTCGTTGGTTAATGAAAACGTCGTGTGATTGGTTTTGTGTTTTTTTGCAACCAACTCTGCATAATAGGTCTCATCAAACAAGGGCTCATCCTTAAACCCAATTGAAAAAGTATTTAAATTTAACGTATGCCTTGATGCCAGCGCCACTATTATTGAAGAGTCAATACCTCCACTCAGAAAAGCACCTAATGGCACATCACTTAATAACCTTAACTTAACCGATTCCTCTAAAACTTCTTTCATCTTCTTTTGAGCTTCTGAATAAGTCAATCCCGAAGATTTATTTTCCTGAACCGGTATTTCGTAATAAGTGTGGCTGGCAACAATGGAAGACTTAATTTGAACGTATGTTCCGGGGAGTATTTTTTTTACTTTCTTAAAAATAGAATAAGGAGCAGGAATATAATTTAATTGAAGATAGGTTAAGAGGGAAACGTTGTCGATTTCTTTTGGAATTTTATAGGCCAAAAGAGCCTTCATCTCTGAGGCAAAAATAAATTTATCGTCATCCTGAAAATATAAAAGTGGCTTAATTCCCATTCTGTCACGAGCAATGAATAAAGATTCTTCTTTTTTATCAAAAATAGCAAATGAAAAAAAACCATTTACTTTTTCCAGGCATTTCGGGCCTTCCTGAATATAAAGATGTAGCAACACTTCTGTATCTCCATGAGACTTAAAAGAAATGCCTTTGTTTTCAAGTGCCTTCCTATGTTCCTTAAAATTAAAAAATTCGCCATTTAATACAATGGTGTATCTGCCGGTAGGATCTGTAAATGGCTGTGCAGCGGCATTGGATATGTCAATAATTGACAAACGAGAATGGCCTAGCGCTGTATTTTTGTATTTATATATTCCACTATCATCCGGACCGCGTTTATTCAATGTCGCAAGAGAATCTTCGATTTTATTTAAATAAGACGCCCCACTTTCGTTAAATGAAACAATTCCAGTTATCCCGCACATAAAGTAAAATCTTATATTCTGTCAATGCAATTTAAAATTCCAAATTTTATCAAAAATACAGAAATGTATTGTACATATAACAAAAAAATACTCCATCCGCAATTACCGGATGGAGTAAAAATATATTAAGATATTTTTTATATTTTAAATGACTATAATGCTACTAAAATTTGCCAATAGACACATGACTTTCCGATCCGGAATTATCACTAGTCACATCGGTTTTCTTATTAATATCTTCTACCTGACTGATGAAGTCTGTAATTTCTGTATTAGCATAGGTACCAAAAGCGTCTACCAACGTACCTCTTAAACCTGTATTTGTTTCTATTGCATACAGTATTGACATATCCGCTGGATCAGTTTCTCCTTCAAACCTATAGAAATTAAGAATTTTTACTTCTTCAGGAATATAAACTCTTTCCTCGTCAATTGTTTTCATTCCCTTTTCCACTATCTGAAAATCTTTGTCAAAACCTTGTTTCTTTAAACTGCTAATGCATTCTGACAGCGTTTTCAAGTCTTCGTGTGCCGTTTGTGTTTCCATAAATTTTTTTTATACTGTGCAAATTATAGTGAAAGCATTCCCCAGTCACAATCATTTTCCATTTCATAAGTATCTTTTTCCTCATGGAATATTTTCATTGTTAACCGTTTCTTGTAAATGTCTTTAACACGCCCGATGAAATTGGTAACTTTTCCATTGGCGTAAGGACCTGCAACAGCTACCAGTGTACCTTTTAAACCTGTGTTTGTTTCTATTACATTTAAAACAGACATGTCAGCAGGATCACATTCGTCTTCAAAACGAAAATTATCAATGATCTTCACTTCCTCGGGTGAATAAATTCTGTTGTCGTCAATTGCTTTCAAGCCATTTTCTACTACTTGAAATTCTTTTTCAAAACCTTGTTGTTTAAGACTGTTAGCACATTGTATAAGAGTCTTCAGATCCTCATTTTTAAGATTTAGTTCCATGACAATAAATTTTGTTCGGTTAAAATAAATGACCAGATGTAAAAACAGCATTACTAAAACTAAGCCAAAAGTATTTGTTGCCCAAATTGATATCTAACATAACTATTGGAGTATTTACATGGATAATAAGGGGATAAAATGCCACATTTTCTAATCTTGCGGGAAAAAATATCTTTTTATCTTAATTATCACAGTAAAACACACAGACAGCCGCTATGCGTTAATTCAATTGTCCTTAAACTGTACCTCATACAACCTCTTATAGAAACCATTGTGTTTCAACAATTCCTGATGCGTTCCACTTTCCTTTACCTCTCCATGATCAAGCACAATAATTTTATCCGCTTTTTGAATTGTCGCCAGCCGATGAGCAATAATAATAGAAGTCCTGTTTTCAGTGATCTTAGCTGTTGCCTTCTGGATCAAATGTTCTGATTCACTATCTATGGAAGAAGTGGCCTCATCGAGTATAAGTATTTTGGGATTGTAAACATACGTCCTGATAAAAGCGATTAACTGGCGTTGACCGACCGATAAGGTGGCACCTCTTTCTCTTACATTATATTCATATTTTCCAGGTAAATTGTCGATGAAGGTATCTGCCCCTACAATTTTTGCAGCATTCATCATTTGTTCAATCGTAATATTTTTATCATTTAAAGAGATGTTGTTTGCTATAGTATCGGAAAACAAAAAAACATCCTGAAGCACAACAGACATTTTCTTTCGTAAATTCTGAAGCTCGTAATCCCGAATATCAATTCCATCAATAGTTATCTTCCCTTTATTTATTTCATAAAAACGAGTCAGAATATTAATAATGGATGATTTGCCTGCTCCTGTGGCTCCAACCAAAGCCAGTGACCGGCCTGCTTCTACCGTAAAGCTCACATCTTTCAATACCCAATCTTCGTTATTATATGCAAACCAAACATTTTCAAAAACGATATCTCCTTTTATTTCATCTTTCAATACGGTCCCTTTATCAACAATGAATGCATCGGTATCCATCAGATTAAAAATTCGTTCGGAACTTACCATTCCCATTTGCAACACATTGAACTTATCTGCCAATTCACGAATAGGACGAAACATCATATTGATATACATGATGAAAGCGACAATACTTCCCAAAGAAACCCGATCATGAATAGCTTCCTTTGCTCCCCACCAAACCAATAGTCCAATAGAAGCAGCGGATAAAATTTCTACTATGGGAAAAAAAATAGAATAGTACCAGACAGATTTGATATTGGCTTTTGCATGTAAGTTATTTATCTCTTCAAACTTCTTCATTTCCACTTCTTCACGATTAAAAATCTGAACAATGCTCATACCTGTTATGTGCTCCTGAACAAAAGTATTGAGATGTGCTACCTGCGTACGCACTTCTTTAAATGTCTCGCGAATACCACGTTGAAAAAATTTAGTAGCTACTAATAATAAAGGCAAAGAGCTCAGACTAATCAGCGTTAACTGCCAGCTGATGCAGAGCATCCATACAATTATTACAATAAGCTGCAAAATGTCGCCAATCATAATGATCAAACCTTCTGAAAAAATATCAGCGATGGTTTCCATATCAGATATCGTTCGGGTTTGTAAAGTACCTATGGGTGTATTGTCAAAAAATTTCAAACGAAAATCAATGATTTGCTTAAATAATTTTACACGAAGATCGCGGATTACAGTTTGCCCCAACCAACTGGTAAGATAGGTTTGATAATATTGAAGCAGAGATTGAAAAAACAATAAGCCGACCATTAATAGCGTCATGTTTAATAACATTGGCTCATTCGGAATCATTATGTAATTATCGAAGGCATACTGTACCAGTAAGGGACGTAAGGGAGCAACAAAAGCAACTGCAATGGTGAGAAGAACTGCCAGATAATACGATTTTTTATACGGCTTAACATATTCAAAAATTCTTTTTAATAGAGAAACATCAAAAGCTTTGCCGGTTACTGTACTCATTCTGGTTTTATTAATGTTGTAATTTAATCAACATTGTAATTTAAAAATCGAATATCAAAATTTACTATTTCGGGAGCTTTGAAAGGGATATCCCAATGTCCCTGATAAACGACAAGCTCCGGAACCAAATTGCCTTTTACCGTTGTTAGTTGAACATCCATTTTTACATCAAAATCAAATAGAACAGAGGAATAAGACAATACATATCTTCGTGACACCACGTTAAATGTTTTTTTATCGAAATAAGAAATAAGTTCCTTGATAACAGGTTTATTTTTTGCAAAATAACCCAGATCCTTTTTTGCAGAACAGGTAAAAACATAACAGGAAATAGTGTCTTTATATTTTGAAGAGGTGATTTTATAGTCGTAGTACTTTACCATATCCGGATCAAAAATAGCCATTCTTTCGCCAATAAGTGGCACCCCTTGCACCTGAGATCCAGGATTAAAAATCAATGTTTTTAATTTGTCTTCATAATTTTTGTTCTTGGAATTTTCCTTTTTAGGATCATCTGTTTTAGAAATTATTGCCGTATCCATTGGATAAAATATATAATCAAACAACTCGGCTGTGTAGTAGTTATATTTCTTTTTTTTATTCAATAATTTCCCGGTTATCTTTTCCGCATCAATAACGAGCCACCTGTATTTGTTTTCAACATGCTGTGTTGCTGCTCTGGTTATAGAAGCCTTCTCGTCATTTCCTTTATTGTATACGATCAAACTGCTTTGTGACTGAAATGGATAATATCTTAAATTTTTAAAAGCCTGATAAAAAGAGGTATCTTCCTTTACCAAACTAATGAAATCGGATACACTGAAACCTCCCTTAACGGCAACTATTGTTAGAGAATCCAGATGAATTGTTTTTAAATCTTGTGCCTGTAAAATACTATTTTGAATAAATAATAATATCAGGCATACTGTTGTCTTCATGATTTACAATCTCATTCAACCAATAAGAGATTTAAAAAAAATTGCGGAATAAAAAATATTCCGCAATGTATTAGAAACTATAAAAAGGAATTACTCCTTATCTTTCCAGCGACCGGAATAGTTCTTTTTTTCTCCAGAACCTGAAGAAGAACGACTGTCGTTTCCACCACGACTGCTGCTTCCTCTGCTATCAGATCTGTTCCCGCCTCTATAACCACCTTCATTACTTGAAGAGTAACTGCGTTTTCTTTCTCCACCGGATCTCTCGCTTCCACCGCCATAGCCGCCATTTGTACGTCTTCTTTGTACACCCTCACCGGATCCACCGGATCTTTCTCTGGTATCTCTATCGCCCGAAATTTCAATTCTTACCGGTCTTCCTTTAAATACTTCATTTCCATTGAACGAAGCAATTACTTTAGCTACATCATTTTTCTCCACCTGAAAGAAAGAATAAACACCTTTTATATCAATCTTACCAACTGAAGTCTTATCAATGCCGGAAACATTCAGAACGTAACTTAATAAACTTCCTGTATCCAATCCATCCATTGACCCCAGGTTAATGAACAATCGATCGCCTGTTGAACTACGTTCCCTGAATTCACCAGTATCACGACTCTCACGACGACTTGAATCAACATTCAGATCAGGAGCATTTCTATAATATTCAATAAACCTGTTAAACTCTATTGATGTATATCGTTTAATAATATCTTCTTTTGATAAATCATTTAGTGAAGCATAAATCTTTGGAAGATATTTTTCAATCTCTTTTTCATTTACTTCAACATCATGTACTTTATTGACCAGCTGAAACAATTGTTTCTCACAAACATCAAAACCATTAGGTATTTGTCCCTGAACGAATTTTTTATTTATCTGCCTTTCAATCTGTCTTATCTTACCAATTTCTTTCATATTGATAATAACAATAGAAACACCGGATTTACCTGCACGAGCAGTTCTTCCACTACGATGCGTGTAATTCTCGATATCATCAGGTAAGTTGTAATTGATAACGTGTGAGATGCTATCCACATCAATACCTCTTGCTGCAACATCTGTTGCTACAAGAACCTGTAATGATTTGTCTCTGTAACGCTTCATTACTTTATCCCGCTGCTGCTGACTTAAGTCGCCATGCAAAGCGTCTGCATTGTAATTATCTTTTAAAAGTTTTTCAGAAATCTCCTGTGTTTCCATTCTTGTACGGCAAAAAACGAGAGCAAATATTTCAGGATTGAAATCGACAATGCGTTTTAAGGCTGCATATTTATCACGGGCATGAACAACATAGTAGACGTGTTCAATATTATCTGCTCCCTGATTCTTTTTACCTATAGTAAGTTCAAATGGATTCTCCATATACTTGCTGGCAATGGATCTAACTTCAGGAGGCATCGTTGCAGAAAACAACCATGTTTGTTTTCCTTTAGGCGTATTGGAAAGAATGGAATTGATATCTTCCTGGAAACCCATGTTCAACATTTCATCCGCCTCATCCAATACCACATAATTGATTTCACTAATGTCAATGGCTCTTCTTTCTAAAAGATCTAATAATCTGCCGGGAGTGGCTACTACAATTTGCACTCCTCTTTTAATTTGGGAAATTTGAGTTTGAATACTCGCCCCGCCGTAAACAGCTACCGATTTAACTCCATTCATATACTTACTGAAGTTTTCTATATCTCTTGTAATTTGCATACACAATTCACGTGTAGGAGATAAGATTAAAGCTTGAGGCTTACGAGATTCAATGTTAATTAATTGTAATAATGGAAGTCCGAATGCGGCAGTCTTGCCGGTTCCTGTTTGTGCCAATCCCATAAAATCTCTGTTCCCTTGCAATAAAACGGGGATCGCTTGTTCTTGTATAGGCGTCGGTTGTGTAAACCCGAGCTCAGTAACGGATTTAATTAATTTCTCTCCAACACCCAATTTTTCAAATGGATTCATCTTTTTTTTTATTTGTTTTTAAGGTAAGATGGATGGGTATTCTGGGGCGGATTCATACCGTCAGGTATGCCGCAGCTAATACTCATTTCATCAATGTTTTTATTTAGCTAAGCTGCAAAGATACGCTTTGTTTGCGATGATTCACTTTTTTTTTAAAACTTCATGTTATCTTCATTTTTATATATAATATTTGTACCATAATTTATATTCACAATTTAAAAAAACAAAACCATGAAAAAAGTAAGCCTACTAGTTTGTGCACTTGGAATTTCAATTGCTTCAATTGCACAAGAAACACCAGCCACTAAAGAAGTAAAACATGATGCTAAGGTTGATGCTAAAGAAGTAAAACACGATGCCCATGTAGAAAAAAAAGAAGAAAAGCATGATGCCAAAGTAGAAAAAAAAGAACAACACCATCACGAAAAAATGGACAAGATGGAGATGGAAAAGAAAGAGATAAAAAAATAGTTCTTGAATTTACATACAAAACGTTCAAGTCTGATAAAGATAGCCTTGACGTTTTGTATTTAAATAGACAAAATCCATTCTTCATTAAAACTTCATCTTAATTATTTACCTTTGAAGGATCAACAATTCAATATTATGAAGAAAATTACGCTACTATTTCTTTCTCTTATCATTTCTTTGGGAATCTTTGCTCAAGGTCCGAGAGAAAGACATGAGAGAAAAGAAAGGCCGGAAAAAAGAGATAGACCGGAACGAAAAGAACAACCTGAAAAAAAAGATATCAAGCAAGAAGGTAAAGATCAAATTAAAAAAGTTCCGTCTAATAAAAAAGGCCTTAGGTAATTGTTAACACCATTTTAATATTCTCCTGTTGCCAACATTACCAAAGTGCAAGCTTCTATAGTTTGGATATCGTTTTCCCGGGCTAATTTTTTAAATTCTTCATTTTCTGTACCGGGATTAAATATAATCCTCTTCGGATGAAGCTTTAAAATATAATCATAAAAAACCGGCTGATTGGCCCGGCTAACATAAAGCGTAACTGTATCTACGCCTTCTTCTAAAGGGAAACCTGTTTTAATATCAACAGTAGCAATTTTTCCTTCCTTAAGCCCTACTGCAACTACATCGTGCTGATTAGACAATAACTTAACAACTGCTTTGTAGGCATATTTTTCAGGATTAGTTGAAGCTCCCAATACCAATGTTTTCTTTTTCATATTAATTTGTAATGTAAATAATGTCACTAAATTAATTCACTTCAAAATAATCCAAATCTTTTCCATACGTTTCGTTAAGACACCATAAAGAAATGTAAGCGACAACTAAAGATATTCCACCTATAATTAAAGCGCTGTCTATCAATCCATATTCCTGCTTTAAATAAATAAAAGCCCAGGAAAGAGGAACAAATGCACCACGAACAAAATTCGGTACTGTAGTAGTAACTGTTGACCGAATATTGGTACCAAACTGTTCAGAGGCTATGGTGACGAATAAGGCCCAATACCCTCCGGCCACACCCAACAGTCCACATAAAAAATAAAACATCAGTAAAGAAATATTTTCCGAATATAAATAGATGGGGACAGTAATAACGGTTAGTGTCAGATAAAGAAAAACTATTTTTTTTCTTGTTTTAAAAACCTGGCTTAAAATCCCTCCCATTAAATCTCCTACTGAAAGGCCTATGTAACAAGCCATGACGGCTGTACCGGCAATTACGCCTTTTACATTTAAATGATCGCCAAACTCAGGTGAAAAGGTAACAAGTATCCCAATCAAAAACCAGATTGGAATGCCAATTGTAATACAACTCAGGTACTTCATAATCCTCATAGGGGAGTTAAACAATTTAAAGAAATTCCCCCTGCTAACGGCGCTATTTTTAACTGATTCATACATTCCTGATTCATAAACGCCTATTCTCAAAATCAACAAGAGCAGGCCAAGTCCTCCACCAATAAAATAAGCTGTTTGCCATGAAAAGCTTTGTCCGACAATAGCAGCCAAAACGGCGCCAAGTACACCAAACGAAACCACGATCATTGTTCCATAGCCGCGATTCTCTTTTGACATCGTCTCACTAACCAGGGTTATTCCTGCACCGAGTTCACCGGCAAGTCCTATTCCTGCTAACAGCCTTAACCATCCATACATTTCAATAGTGGTTACAAATCCGTTTAAAATATTCGCTACAGAATAAAGTAAAATCGATCCAAACAAAACAGAGACACGGCCTTTTTTATCTCCAAGTATTCCCCATAACAATCCACCTGCTAACATGCCAAACATCTGGCGATCCATTAAATAAAGCCCTTGCGAAAGCAGTTCTTCTTTACCGGTTATGCCTAAATCCTGAAGGCTTTTTACACGTACGATAGCAAAAAGGATAAGATCGTATATGTCTACAAAATATCCTAAGGCAGCCACAACAACTATGATATTGAGTAATTTTTTATTTTCTAAAGAATTCATATGTCAGTTAGAGATGTCTTAGGCGTGTCATTATTTTTCATAATTTACTGGTAACTGTAAAATAGGCGCGTTTTTATGTTGCCGGGCTTTCTTTACTTATAAGCTTGAATTAATACTTCTGTAGGGATTTTCAAACCGTCATGTAGCAGTCGAATCATTTCTATTGTCAATTTTCTTTTCTTATTCAGTATTTCGCTTGCACGGGCTGAATACAAATCCAGCTTAGCGGAGCGCTGAAAGTGCTTATTTGATGTTAGTGGCTGGGCTACTTTTTCGTCACATGTCCACACTGAGTTTCAGGTGTCCGCCCAAACCTTCTCGAATTATTCTCATGAGTGTTGAGAGTCGGATGTCACTGGCATTATTTTCAATACGTGAAATGTATGTCTTAGTGGTTCCGCATTTGTCGGCAAGTTGTTCTTGTGTCAAACCTTTTTCTTTACGAAGGTCTTGAAGCATAGCTCCGAGTTTAAAAGCTTCAAAGCCTTCTTCATATTTTTCACGTGTAGGTGTCCCAAGTTTGCCATATTGTTTGTCCAAATGGCCTGCAAACGAAGTCAGTTTTTTATTTGTCTTTTTCATCAAGCTCTATTAAATATTTCGCATTATTATTTGTTACATTGCAAATTTGTAACAGGTCAGTGTAGTCAGATGTCAAACCGCTTGGGACTGGATTACAAATCCAGCTCAGCGGGGGATTTTTTTTCTTAGGCTTGTTGCTAACGTTCCCTTGCTTTGCGTTGGTGGGTTTTGGAACCGCCAACTGTCGGCTGAGTGAACGGATAAATAAAAGTACTAATAATTTCTTTAACGAGTCAGCCCACTAACGCTAAAACAAGTGTTAGCGGCTGGCATTTTTCATGGTTTCCGTAATAATTTCCCACTCCTCTATTTCTCCTTCTACTAATTTAAAAATTGGATGATTATCAAATGTCGATATTAATTTGAGTTCTTT
>OLLH01000005.1_pt1 | contig 55770 bp, 46 predicted proteins | sample 1604451 | NCBI WGS metagenome assembly OLLH01 (sample SAMEA104055714, study PRJEB20765) | soil metagenome | isolation source: soil
AAAATATATTATTAACGCATTGATAAACAGCAGGAATATTCCCAAAGTCAAAATTGTTATAGGAATGGTGAGTAGTATCATATGATTCAAATCATTATAGTCATGTCAACAAAAAACTGAAAATGGATAATTTAGAATTAATGAAGATAAAAAATGGCGGGAGAGTGTGATTACAAAAAAAATTAACCCCTGAGTTTATCAAGCAAAGTATTTAATTGTTCAATTTCTTTCGGGTGGAGTTTTGAAAGAAAGTTATCCATTGTAGTACTTTCGTTTTCCTCAATTGAATTCAAAAGATCAAGTCCTTTTTGAGTGATGGTTACATCTACTCTCCTGCGATCGCCAGCATTAAGCTTTCTTGCTGCCAATTTTTTTTTTCGTAAGTTTTCTACTATGCGGGATGCATCCGACATTTTATCAAGCATTCGCTCGCGAATAAGTTTAACAGTTGCCGATTTTGGATATTGTCCTTTTAATATCTTAAGTATGTTGTATTGCTGAAGAGTAAGCCCGAATGTTTTGAATAATTCATTATGAAGATTAAAAATCCACCTGCCGGTGAAAATAAGATTCACGGTTGTTTGATGATATGCATTACGGAAAGGTTTGCCTTGTTTTATTACTCCTTGAATCTTCATAAAACGGTCTTTGTTATTTTATCGCAAAGGTAGGGAAGGAAAGAAATGCAGACAATGACATATAACAGGTTTTTATGATTTTATGGAATCGGTTTTTGCCTTTTGGATGTTTCACAAGGTTTCGAACACTAGTTAGATAGAGCTTTACACCTATGATTTCTTATCGTTTAATTAGAAAGTCTGTATTTCAATTTACCTTTTTACTTTCCCTTGATGAGAATTAACCAAAGAATCAAGAAAATCTTATTTTCCACAGTTTTCAAAATCTCTTTTCTTTTATTCTTTAAGGCAACATCTGTCACGCTTGTTGGTAACGAGTGCGCATACACACCTACGCATTTACCCCTTTTTTATGGATAGGCGCATATGTGACTGTATCCTTTTTACTAGAATAAAATCCCACGCTAAGCTGAATTTGCAAATCCAGCTTTAAGTTTTGGTAGATTTGTAATCTACCGGCAGGTACCTCATATTGTTGTAAGGCTTTATAAAAATTATAATGCTCACCACTTTTTTCCAATTGCAGAGCGGACAAGTGGATAAAGAAAAGTAAAGCCCCGTAAACAAATACGACTTTTGTTTATTGGCTTAGTCCAAGTGCGTCGGTTTTTCAACTCGAAGTTGGACTCTTCCATTATTCTTCTCTGATTTTTTTCAATAATAGTCCAATTCCGAATAGCCGCTTAAAGTGTGGATTTTTTGTGGGTGGATTTTAGTTGTTTTAAAGTTGAAAAAGTACTAGATTTACTGACTTAATTCCAAATACTTTTTATGACGAAAAAATCAAAAAAAATTTCGTATGAGGACTTCTCTGTGGTGGATTTGTTCTGTGGTGTCGGGGGGTTAACTCATGGTTTTGTGAAACAAAAATTTAAAGTTGACGCTGGTGTTGACTTTGATAAAAGCTGTGAATATGCTTTTGAGAAAAATAACAAGTCAAAATTTTTTCATCGTGATGTAACTAATTTTTCGTCTGATGAACTTCGGTTAATGTATGCTTCAGGTAAGCGAAAAATATTAGTTGGTTGTGCACCTTGTCAGCCGTTTTCAATTTACAACCACAGAGGTTCAAACAAAACAAAAACAAAGTCAACCGATGAAAAGTGGAAACTACTTTACTCATTCGCAGAACTAATTGAGGAAGTTGAACCTGAAATTGTGTCAATGGAAAATGTGCCGTTGCTAATGAAATTTGAAGGTGGCAAAGTTTTCAAAGACTTTATAAAAAGGTTGGAAGCAAAAAATTATTTCGTCAGTTACTATGTTGTCAATGCACAAGATTATGGCGTTCCACAAAGAAGAAGAAGGCTTGTTTTGTTTGGCTCAAAGCATGGTAAAATAGAATTGATTGAAAAAACTGTCAAGGGTAAAAAGTATGTTACGGTAAAAGATGCAATTGGAAATTTGCCACCAGTTGAGGATGGTGTTTCGCATCCGTCCGATGCTTTACACAGAGCAAGAAAACTGACGGACTTAAACAAGCGAAGAATACAAGCAACAAAGGAAGGTGGGTTTTGGAGAGATTGGGATGAAAGTTTGTGGCTTGAATGTCATAAAAAAGAATCGGGAAAAACTTTTCGTAGTGTGTATGGCAGAATGAAATGGAATGAAGTCGCACCAACTATGACAACCTATTGCACTGGTCTTGGTAATGGTCGCTTTGGTCATCCAGAACAAGACAGAGCAATTACTTTAAGAGAGGCTGCATTGATACAAAGCTTTCCAAAGAGCTATAAATTTTTTGACCCGAAAGGAACATTTTCCTCTCCAACAATTGCTCGTCAAATAGGCAATGCTGTTCCAGTGGGTTTAGGCGTTGCAATTGCAAAAAGTATAAAAAACCATATCAAGGAAATTGGCAGCAAAAACTAAAGCGAATACAGGTGATGATAAAAATTTGCGTTGGCGTTTTGATGTCAACACTTTTCGTTTGCTTGGTCGTGAACTCATTACTGATAGGATTACCGCTGTATTTGAGTTGGTAAAAAATTGTTACGATGCAAATGCAACAAGTGTAACAGTTGATTTAGTCAATGTTTCCTCAAAGAAAAAAGAGGATAGGAAAATTATCATTACTGATAATGGAATTGGAATGTCGTTTATTGATATTCGTGATAAGTGGATGGTTGTAGGCACTAACAGCAAAAGAGCCAAACCATATTCTGACCCACCATTCAATAGAAAGTTAGTCGGTGAAAAAGGGATTGGTCGTTTTGCGGTGGATAAACTTGGCGAACGCTTAGTTATACATACAAAGCAAGTCAATGAAAAGGACTGGTTAGATGTAACGATTAACTGGGATGAATACGAAATTCAATCTGCCGCATCAACTAAAGGGAATCAGTTGACCTTGTTTACTGAAATTGATAATGCATATTCTTATGCCCCTGCCGATTCTAAAGAACACGGTACTTCACTCATAATTTCTAATGTAAGCGAAGATTGGACAGACTTGGATGTGATTCGTCTTTATAATGAACTTTCAAAACTTGTTTCCCCTTTCTATCCACTCAACCCCCCATTTGATATTTTCTTAAATTCAAATGAGGTTAAGGCATACACAAATAAACAAGTAAAGCCTGATCCAGTAAAATTTTTCTCTCACTTTCAGGAAATTGATTTTAAAAATGGGCAACAAGAATCTTTGGAGTTTGATGAAAAAAAGGGAGTAATTAAAAAAGTTGGGATACCAATTAAAAAATTCGGTCCAGTAAAACTTAAAATTTATTTCTTTAACGAAAGTGCTAAAAGGAAATACAACAATGCTTATAAAGGTCAAGACGAAAGAATTGATGGTGTTAAAATTTATAGAGATGGAGTAATAGCAACACCATTTGCAGAATACAATTCTCATCCTGATCACAAAAAAGATATTTTGGGAATCGATAAACGGCTTTGGAGAGATATTTTCAGCAAAGTTGGAACAAGAGAGGTGATTGGCGTTATAGATATTACTAAAGAGAACAACCCCAATATTATTGATGCAACAAACAGACAGGATTTTGTTGACAATGCCGCATATAGAGAACTCAAAGAATTTATCATTCAACAATTAGACGTTTTCGGTGCTGTAAAAAAGTATGAAAAGGAACTTAAAAGGTCGGTTGTAGAAAAAGAACTGATTAAGGCTGGACTTGAAGTAAATCAATTCACTTCAACATTAAGTAAGGTTGAGCAGATGCTGACCACTGAAAATATAGAAGTCAAAGATGTTTTTGACTCTCTAAAAGCACAAGCTTCCCAATTAAAAAATGCAATCACACAAAGCGTAAGTGAACAAAAGAAGTTTCAAAAGGATGCGGAAAGAAAAGAGAAAATATTACGCTCTATGGTCTCTATGCAAGAATTTGCTTCTATGATTGCTCATGCAGTAAGAACTTCAATTGCAAAAGTGAAACACTTGGGGGAGTTCTTTAAATTGAATTATCCGAAAAAGGAATTTGAAAATTTCTATGCTGTGTATGCAACTCAAATTTATGATGAGATGAATACACTTTTGAAAATAACGGATTTTATGTTGAGTTACGCAGGTGCTGATAAGCACTACGAAGATTTCAATGTGAAAGACTTGCTTAATGAACTTTTGACAAAGGCATACGAAACCGTTTTTAAAAATGAAAATATAGAGTTGCAAATTGATATTAAGAATGATTTCGTTCTTAATACTAACAAGCAAACTTTTCAAGATGTGTTTCAAAATTTGGTTTCAAACTCAATTAAGGCATTGCGAAATACTAAAGACAAGAAAATAAAATGCACTGGATATTTGGATGCAGAAAATTTCACAATCTATTTTTCAGATAATGGAGTTGGGATTGACAAGGGTGATGAAGATTGGATTTTCGGATTGTTCAATACACGAACAGCAGATATTGGCGGTGCTGGCATAGGCTTATATATTTCTGAAATGCAAATAAAATCGCTTAATGGAACAATTAAAGTCGTTGAAAGCGAATTTAAACCTACGGGTGCTACATTTAAAATAACTTTACCATTTAATAAAACAGTATCAAATGAATAATTCACCAATTAAAATAGTAGTCATTCATGACACATTAGATTATTTTCCTGATAAATTGGAAAATTCATCCCCATTGATGGCAACCTTGGCTTTGAAATATGGGCTTGACAATGTTGTTTTATTTAAGCACTCAAATGATGGGCTTGACTATATTCTAAAAAACTTAGGTCAAAAAATGGTTGTGTTGCTTGACAAAAACTTCGCAGATAAAAAAGACATTGATGGAATAAAGGTATTTGAGGAAGTAAGGAAGCAAACCGCTTTAGTTTATGTTATCCTGACTTCAGTAAGCAATATCTCTGATATTGGAGAGGATAATTTAACCTTTTTAATTAATCACGAACTTTTCGGATTCATAAATTTTACTTCTGATTACTCTGCAATTATTGCTTTGATTGAGAAAGCAGTTGAACATTTAGAACTTAGGATTGATTCAGTAATTGAAGAATGGATAATGAAGCATCCTCCTGAAAAAAGAAATCAGCCATTAGTAAAACTTAAAGACGGCAGAAGCTATTCAATGAACGAAGTTTTAGAAAGTATTAGAAAGAAAACACCCGTTGGGATTGACTTTGAAAAAAGTTTATTGAAATTATCCATTGAGCTTTTCAGCCGTCAAAAATTAAAACTCAATGATTAAAATAGTTGTTGCATACGATGATAATGATTCTAAATTTGCTGATTACTTTGAAGAGAGTTACACTAATTTTCATCAAAGTATGCAAGCTGCAAATGAAACTCCAACTACGGTTTTAAGAGGATTGGAATGTAATGAGGGCAACATAAATAATGCAGTAAATCCACTGAAAGCAAATCCGTTTTTGTTTGTCGGCTTATCGCACGGTGATGAAACTGGAAATTATTTGCTGACTGAAAATGATGCTTATGTTAGTCCTGATAACTCTGTAAATTTTACCAACTCATTCTTTTACACAACTGGTTGCAATGCAGGATTAGGTTTAAGAGAAAACCTTTTGCAGCATGGCTGCAAAGTTTTTATTGGTTATACCGACAACTCAAAATTACCATTGAATGAGGATTACAATTCTCTTTTTATTGATTGTGAGTTATATGCTTTGAAACAATTTATGTCGTCCGATAGCGCCATTGATGAACTGTTTAATGAGATGATGAATTACACCCAAGCAAAAATTGATTGGCTATTTGACAATGATGAAATTGTTGAAGCAATGGATTTACAGAGCAATAAAGATTGTATGATGATAGACGGTGATGGTTCTTTGACAAGACAGCACTTTCAATTGAATTGATAAAGCGTTGGAAAATTGCTTTTGTGTAAATGAAAAATGCCCACCGATGAGTGGACATTTTTTTAGTTGATGGTCCAGGTCTCCTTGCCTTTCAGCAGTGCATCGAGATCTCCATCGCCCGATCTGGCAACAGCATCCTCCACCTGTTGGGCCATTATGTCTTCGTAGCAGAAACGATCTTCTTCGTAGAAAACACCGAAAGGTCTTGGTAAGTGATTTTCTTTAGCAGCATCATCGAAAAAACGAGACAGCATATTCGCTTTCACCGCATCGCGTTCGTCGTGTATCCATAAGTCGTTTACAGACGTTGTATTCAAATCTACTATGACAGGCTTAAACCCATCCAGCTTAATCCCTTTATCATTGTTCTCTCCGAAAATCAATGGCTTGTCCTGAATCACCATTAAGGTTTCCATTTTTTTTGTTTCCTTATCGGTATAAATAAAGAAAGCGCCATCATTAAATACGTTACAGTTTTGATAAATTTCCAGTAAAGAAGCCCCTTTGTGTTGGTGCGTTCTCTTTAGCATTTCCTGCAAGTGCTTTGGGTCTCTATCCATGGTGCGTGCTACAAAAGTAGCATCGGCTCCCAAGCCTAAAGCAAGCGGATTAAATGGATGATCTATGGAACCAAAAGGTGTAGATTTTGTTATTTTTCCTTCTTCAGATGTCGGAGAATATTGTCCTTTCGTCAAACCATAAATCTGGTTGTTGAACAATAAAATATTCACATCGAAATTTCTTCTCAGTAAATGAATAAAGTGATTTCCGCCTATGGATAAAGAATCTCCGTCACCGGTAACAATCCATACGCTAAGATCAGGGCGAACAGCTTTTAATCCGCTTGCTACTGCTGTTGCTCTTCCATGAATACTGTGCATTCCGAAAGTTTCCATGTAATAGGGGAAACGCGAAGAGCAGCCAATGCCTGAAATGAATACGATGTCTTCTCTTTTTAATCCTAATTCGGGCAATACGGTTTGCACTTGCTTTAGGATGGAGTAATCTCCACAGCCCGGGCACCATCGTATATCCTGATCGGTTACGAAATCCTTCGGACTTAGTTTTTTTTCGGTATTCAGATCTGATGTTGGTATAGTTTCCATTTAATACTATTTTGAAAAGAAAAAAAGCGACATGCTTTTTAGCTCATCAATTCTGTAATTTTTTGTTTTATCTCACCGGCAAAGAAGGGCTGTCCCTGTATTTTATTAAAGCCAACGGCAGGAATCATAAATTGATCCCGAATAACTTTAATCAGCTGGCCGGTATTCATTTCCGGTATTAATACCCGTTCGTAATTTTTTAATAATTCCCCTAAGTTTTTAGGAAATGGACGAAGGTATTTTACGTGTGCATGCGATACATCGTAACCCTGGTTACGCATATCGCGAACAGCAGTTTTAATAGCGCCATAAGTAGAGCCCCATCCGAGGATCAATAATTTTCCTTTTTCTGTACCGTTATCAATAGTTTGTAAAGGAATAGATTCTGCTATCCTGTCTACTTTCGCTGCTCTCATATTCACCATGAACTGGTGATTTTCCGGATCGTAAGAAATGTTTCCTGTCTCGTGTTGTTTCTCTAACCCGCCCAAACGATGCTCCAGGCCTTTGGTTCCCGGAATAGCCCACTCACGCGATAATTTCTCATCCCGTTTGTAAGGTAAATATTTAGGTTCGCCTTCCTCCCTTGATTTGGCAAACTTTGGTGTAATCGGTTTTAAACTATCTGCTGTCGGGAACCTCCATGGCTCTGCACCATTGGCAATATACCCATCAGATAAAAATATGACAGGTGTCATATGCTCAACAGCAATACGTGCCGCTTCATATACCATAGTAAAACAATCGGAAGGTGTAGATGCTGCAACCACCGGTATTGGCGCTTCTCCGTTTCTTCCGTAAAGGGCTTGCAATAAATCGGATTGTTCTGTCTTCGTTGGCAAACCTGTACTTGGCCCTCCTCTTTGGACATTGATGATCAGCAAAGGAAGTTCCAGCATTAGAGCCAACCCCATGGCTTCTCCTTTAAGAGCAATGCCCGGTCCGGAAGAAGCCGTTACTGCCATGTCGCCTCCAAATGAAGCGCCTATAGCCGAACAAATGGCGGCGATCTCATCCTCTGCCTGAAACGTTCTTATGCCGTAATTTTTATATTTCGATAATTCATGCAAAATATCAGAAGCAGGAGTTATTGGATATGTTCCATAAAACATTTTAAGTCCTGACTTTTTTGATGCTGCAATCAAACCTAAGGCAGTAGCCTGATTTCCCATGATATTGCGGTAAGTGCCCGGTTTCATTTTAGCCTTACTCACTTCAAAACGAGACGGCGCTACTTCACTTGTTTCTCCAAAATTATAGCCTGCTCTCAGCGCTTTGATGTTCGCCTCCATGATATCCGGCTTTTTCTTAAACTTATCTTCGATAAATTTAATAGTGGTATCCATAGAACGGTCGTACATCCAATACACAAAACCTAACACAAACATATTCTTGGAGCGCTCCATTTCTTTTGTTCCCAATCCTGAATCGGCAAGACAGGTGCGAATCATTTTTGTAATATCAATTTGAAAAAGCTGGTAACCTTCCAGTGAACCATTTTCCAACGGACTGACGCCATCAGAATAATTAGCCAGACGAAGATTTTTATGATCAAAACCGTCTGTATTGGCAATGATAATTCCACCTGATTTTAAATTTTTTATATTGGCTTTCAGTGCTGCCGCATTCATCACTACCAAAACATCTGACTGATCGCCCGGAGTATAAATTTCAACGCTTCCAAAATGAAGTTGAAACCCGGAAACTCCCGCCAGCGTTCCTATAGGAGCACGAATTTCTGCAGGGAAATCAGGAAAAGTACTGATGTCGTTTCCAAATAAAGCAGCTGTGTTGGTAAATTGGGTACCTGTCAACTGCATCCCGTCCCCAGAATCTCCGGCAAAACGGATAGTGACTTCCTGTAATTTTTCTTTTACAACACTCATTTCTAAAAAATGTGGTTTTAGTCGGTAAAGATAAATAATATTTTTAAAGGTATTGGATTGCAGAATTATAAGAGGTGATTTAAAATCTGTATCAAGGACATGCGGTCATTCCGAATTTATTTCGGAATCCCTTTGAGATGCTGATCCGCCTTAGGCGAACAGCATGACAAGTAAATGCCTGATTACAATTTCAACATGTTTATCGAACCTGTCCATCACCTTGAACAAACCATTTTTCCGTCACCAATTTTTCCAATGCAAATGGACCTCGTGCATGTAGTTTTTGCGTTGAGATGCCGATCTCTGCACCTAATCCAAAAACGCCTCCATCTGTAAAACGCGTGGAGGCATTGGTAAAAACTGCAGCTGCATCTACTTCATTCATGAAACGCGCACAAAGATTTTTGTCTTCTGATACAATCGCTTCAGAATGTTTTGAAGAGAACTTGTGAATATGCTCCAATGCCTCATCCACATTTTCAACAATTTTAACCGAACATTTAAAATCTAAAAACTCACGGCCGAAATCTTCCGGCTGCGCTTGAATAAGAAAAGGATACTCGTTTTTCTTAAAAATATCGTAAGCCTCTTTATCGGCGAAGACTTCTATTTTATAAAATTTCAGATCAGGAATCAGCAATTCTATAAAGCTTTCAGCGATGAACCTGTCTATAATAACTGTATCAAGAGCATTGCAAACAGACGGACGTGAAACCTTAGCATTTACAACAATGTTGCGGGCTTTTTCCAAATCGGCTGATTTTTCTACATAGGTATGACATACGCCTGCCCCCGTTTCAATAATAGGAACACGAGAATTTTCGCGTACATAATCGATCAATTGTTGCGAGCCTCTTGGAATTATAATATCAATATATTTAACAGCAGCCAACATTTCTGCAATAAACTTTCTATCCGTCGGAATAAGCTGTACAGCATTTTCATCCAGATCAAATTCTTTTAAAACGGATTGAATCAAGGCCACTAAATACGTGTTGGTGAAGAAGGCATCCGTGCCTCCTCTGAGTATACATACATTCCCCGAACGCAGACACAAGGCCACTACATCTATAGTAACATTGGGTCGGGATTCGTAAATAATACCTACAACGCCCAATGACACTGTTTTCTTCTGGATAAAAAGACCATTGTCTAGTGTTTTTTCTGAAAGAATTTGGTTGGTTGGATCTTGTAAATAACTAATATTAATGACACTTTCGGCCAACTCTTTTATGCGTTCTGATGTGAGCAACAGGCGATCCTTCTTAGGATCGCTATCAGGCATACACGCTAAATCTTTTTGATTTTCGGTAACGATCGCTAATTCACTTTCTGCTATTTTATTAGACAACCGATTTAGTACTACTTTCTTTTTTTCATCAGAAAGTAGTTTTATAGATTTGGATGCTTTTTGAGCATTTTCTAGTAAGAGTTGAATTGATTCCATGCGTTATTTGTTAAGCTAAAAACTATATTAGAAGTCATCCTGAGCGGAGTCGAAGGATTGCTGCCGATTGCAATGTCACAGCTTAATTGCACCAACACTTTGAGGTCTCTGCTACAGCGCAGAGAGTGCTCAGTGTGACTTCGATTTTGTGTAAAACAAAGATCGCTATTTTACAACAAAACAATATCATCGGCATGTGCCACCTCGAGATTTTGTGTCTTCATATTTTTAGCAATTACCTCGGAAGATATTTTTGCCCTCGCCACTGCAACCGGAAAATTTTCTTCGTCCAAAATTTCAAAAACCTCTCCGCATTCAAAATTCTCGATCACCTTTTTTACGCCTACCGCCAATAAACTATGACCTTTTTGCAAAGCCTTTTGCGCGCCGGCATCTATTTGCAATTGGCCTGTCACTAGGCTTCCGCTGGCCAACCATTTTTTTCGGGCAGGTATGGAGCATTCCTGTGGCAAACATACTGTTCCGATTTTTTCTTGTATGGCATTAATAATTCCATCCTTTGTTCTAATTCCAAAGATGATCACTTTAATTCCCATACGTGTTGCTAAACGAGTAAAGGTTAACTTCGAAATCATACCACCAAGACCAAGAGCCGACTTCTCTTTATCGGCTAAAGAAAGCGTTCCTTTATCTATAATAGCTATTTTTGAAATTAACTTCCCTGCTTTGTCTAATACTCCGGGAACAGAGGTACTGAATAACAAAATACTTGCGCCAAAGCCAACTGCAATCAAGGTGGCCAGCTCATCATTATCAGAAAACTTTAACTCCAGATCGCTCACCACATCGTTCTCATTGGCTATTGGAATAATATCGTTTGCCCATAATTCTTCGTACGTTTTCTTTAATTGAAGAAACTGATTTCTGTTGGAAAAATGCTGACGTTCGCACAAACTTTGTGCAATTGAAATTTTATACGGAGCAAAATATTGTGCGTATTTATTTAATAGCAAAGGATTACCGATGGATGCAGCCGCCTTACGTTCGCTGATAGTTCCACTATAATTTTTCAAAAACTTTTTTCCTGCGGCTACTGCCCCGGAAGAAACGAGCACCAAGCGGTAATCCTGATGTATCTGCGCCACTTGTTTGGCGATGTCTGCCATCACAGCTTCATCCAGTTCACCATTTTCCTTCGTAATCGAGGCAGTCCCGAATTTTAATACCAGTATTGGTTTCATTCGTAAAATAATTGAAAAACAAATTTTTGTGTATTTCTTTTATAAAAAAGCCGATCAATTACCCAATTTTCAAATTAAAAAAATTTCAAATCTTCAAATTGACTAAGCCTCCATCATATTACCATACCTTTCAACAATCTCTTCCAAAACAACGTCTATCTCTTCGTATGAATTAAGGTTAACAAGGCGCAAACGATACTCTTTTATATGATCAAGGCTTTTGAAATAATTAGCATAATGCCTTCGCATTTCCAATATGCCCAAAACAGTACCTTTCCATTCAATTGATTTTTGAAGGTGTTTACGGCAAACGCTCACCCTGTCGGCAATAGTTGGACCGGGAAGATGCTCTCCTGTTCTTAAAAAATGTTTTACCTCGTTAAAAAACCAGGGATTACCAATGGATGCCCTCCCGATCATTACTCCATCAACACCATACGTTTCACGCATTTCTTTTACTTTTTCCGGAGAATCAATATCCCCATTTCCAAAAATAGGAATGTTCATTCTTGGATTATTTTTTATCTCTCCTATCAAAGTCCAGTCGGCACTTCCTTTATACATCTGAGAGCGGGTACGACCATGAATAGACAATGCCTTGATCCCAATATCCTGCAATCTTTCAGCAACTTCCATTACATTTTTTGTCTTATCATCCCAACCTAAACGCGTCTTCACTGTAACTGGCAAACTCGTAATTTTTACAATCTCGGCCGTCATTTTTACCATCTTCGGAATATCTTGTAAAAGGGCTGCACCGGCGCCTTTACATGCCACATTCTTAACCGGGCAACCATAATTAATATCGATCAGATCGGGTTTGGCACGATCGGCAATAACACCTGCTTCTCGCATCGAATCAACATCACTTCCAAAAAGCTGGATACCTATTGGTCGCTCGTACTCAAAAATATCCAATTTATGAACGCTTTTTACTGCATCGCGAATCAAACCTTCTGAAGAAATGAATTCTGTATACATCAGATCTGCACCATTCTCTTTACACACAGCACGAAAGGGCGGATCGCTCACATCCTCCATGGGAGCGAGTATCAAAGGAAATTCACCCAATTCGATGTTGCCTATCTTTACCAACTTTATTTCATTTGTATATAATTTGTTTTTCAATGTTCAAATGGAATTCGCAAATTCTATTCATCTTCTAATTTGTGATTTCAGAATCACGCTCATTTTATATAATTTCGTACAAAATTACTAATTCTTATGGAACAGGGAAATAAACCGTTATTAGCCAATATGAATTACTTTTCTCAAACCCTCACCTTGCTAGGGATTGTTTTAATCTGCTGGTCTTTATTTTTAGTATTGAGCATTACTCTTTGCAAGTCGTTATTCAACATCAATTTTTTAGAAGTTAATGTACTCTCTCAATTAAGCTTTCCTCCTGTCCTAAATAGTTTAAAGATCTTACAGATATTAAATACCATCGGCATGTTTGTCCTTCCACCTTTTATATTTGCATTTGTAGTGGAAAGAAGAGCATTAAACTATTTGCAATTAAACAGATCAGCGCGATTGGCATCGTTTGTTTTTACAGCTTTAATCATGTTTGCAGCTATCCCTTTAATTAATTGGATGGGCGAGTTGAATTCTCTTTTAAAGCTTCCCGAGTCTTTATCAACTATTGAAAAATGGATGAAGGAAGCCGAAGAAAATGCAGCCAAGGTAACCCTGGTTTTTTTAAATATGAAAAGCACTGGCGAGTTTGCCATAAATTTTTTAATGATAGCAATATTACCCGCATTCGGCGAAGAACTTTTATTCCGGGGCGCTATTCTTCGAATCATCCGGGGCTGGTCGAAAAATGCACATGTCGCTATTTGGGTAACTGCCATTCTGTTTAGTGCTATGCACATGCAATTTTATGGCTTTTTACCACGCATGATGATGGGCGTGTTTTTTGGTTATTTGTTATTGTGGAGTGGCTCTTTATGGTTGCCTGTTTGTGCCCACTTTGTGAACAATGGCGCCGCAGTAATTTTTGCCTATTTTAATGAAAAAGAAATAATGCACATTGACACTGATAAGATCGGCACCGGAGAGCAATCTTCATTAGTCGTAATTTTCAGTGTTATTATTGTTTTAAGTTTCCTTTATATAATAAGAACATTGGAAACCAGAAGGAATAATTCTGTGCTTATGGAAAGCTGATATAATTTCTTACAGGATAAAAAATAGTACAGTTATATTTCTTTGAAAAACAAAAAACCCGATTTCTCGGGGTTTTTAGCTTAAGATGCGGAGAAGGTGGGATTCGAACCCACGATACCCTTTTGAGGTATACACACTTTCCAGGCGTGCTCTTTCGACCACTCAGACACCTCTCCAATTTATTAAGGATCGCAAAAATAATCTTTTTTCTTCTTACTTTTCAAGTTTTTTAATCATGGCATACAACATTCTCGATACTTCATCAAAGCCACTGGAAAGAATTAAATGTTCGTTGCCGCTTATTTCATCTTCAACGGCAAGAAATTGTAGCATTGCCGCGCACTCAAAAACCGAACCTCTTGCTATCACGAGAAAGTTCTTTCTATCCTTATCTGTAGATTTTCCGCTTCCTTCGGCGATATTTAAAACAATAGTTATCTTTTAAAAAAATATAAGCAGACATTGAAACATCAAATAAAATATTTTGAGGTAAACGGAATTAAGATAAGTATGAGTACAATTAAAAAATTGCGTTCCGGCGGAAGGTCATACTGTAGTCTGACTTATATAAATTATTTCGCTCAATACTGGAGCAAATCTCTTTCTGATATGATGGGATATGATTTTGAAGACTATGAGGAAATGAAAAGCAAAAGATAAACTGAATGTATCAATTAGGTTTGAAAAAGTATTTGTGTTTTATATTTTGATTGTAGTAACTGCCAAAGGATCCTGCATTTTTAAATTCATTCCAAACGCCAATGGGAACCATTGAATGAATGTATTCTTTATTATCTGTTTTTAAAATAAAGAAACCTGAAATTCCATCGCAACTATAATAACTTGCACCTCTTACCCAGGAACTTTTGGATGTATTTATATTTTCCTCCACTTTAAAATGTGTGGTCTTTATTTTCTGAATAGCTTCTTCATAGCTTGAATATTGCTTTGGTAGTTGATTGCAGTCACCACCACCATAAGCATTGAGGAAAAGAAGCAAGAAAACAAAAAGTGTTTGTAATATTTTATTCATCGGTTTTTATTTTAGTACATGAAAAAAAATTAAAAATTGTATCGGTATAATTTCATTTGGTAATACCCTCTTATTCAAAAGAGACAACCCCTATAAAAACTGCCCCCCTATCCAATTATTAAAGGTGGCGTATATTCACGCAGATAAGAAAGGCTTTTAACAGCTTTATAAAAATAGAATTATCTTCCCCAAACAGCAATATGGATGCTTATTATTTATCTTTTAGGAACATAGGTTTTATTTCCCCTGCCATTGTAATAATATTGTCCGCCCTTTGAACCTGTATAAATTGTTCTACCGTTTCCATAATTGTTGGCCCCTGAAGAATAGTCCTTTGCTTTATGACCCTTTTCACTGGTATAAGTATTGGCGTTTTGAGTTGTGGAATAGTTATCGTGATTTGAATTGTTTCTTTCCGTTTTGTAATGAGGCTGAACATAAGTCCCGTTTTTTCTTGTGTAGCCTTCCTGGTAGCGAGAGTTAGGATTTGTCTGGGAATATCCAATGAATGTGATAAGCCCGAATGTCATTGTCAAGAATAGAGTTTTCATTTTTTTACGATTTAATTGTTACTATCACCTTTATTGACAATTTTCTTTGATCTTTTCATAAGCTTCCATATCCCCAAGTTCACCGGCTTTGCTCCAATCTAAACAAGCTCCCTCTTTATCTTTAAGCTCATACTTGGAATCACCTCGACTGCCAAACGCCCAATAAGTAGGGTCAAGCTGAATGCTTTTTGTGAAGTCCTGTATACTCCCTCTATAATCTTTTAATTTCATCTTTAAACCTCCCCTGTTAAAATAGGCACTTCCATTTTTAGGGTTTAGAAAAATTTCTTTTGAATAATCTAACATGGCTCCTGCGTAATCTTTAAGAACTGTTTTGGCATTACCTCTAAGGTTATAAACATTTACATATTTAGGATTAAGTTCAATCGTTTTATTTAAATCTTGGATCATTCCAGTATAGTCTCCAATGGCAAACTTTGAGCCCGACCTATTGTAGTATGCACGTACATATTTTTGATCCATTTTGATAGATTTATTGTAATCTTGGATAGCTCCAAGATAATCTTGAAGTTCATCTTTTGAGTCGCCTCTATTGCAATACTCTATAGCTGTTTGAGAAACAGCCTTAGAGTATTGTAAACAAAAAAACATAAGTACTAAGAAGAGGTTTTTCATATTAAATTTCAATTTTATTGACAATATTTTTGGATAAGTTCATAGGCTTTTTCTTCCCCCCACCTCTCCTGCCTTGCTCCAATCTAAACAAGCTCCATTTTTATCTTGAAGGTAGTACTTTGAAATACCTCTATTACGATATGTGTCTTGATCTTTAGGATTAAGCTCTATTGTTTTACTAAAATCTTGTATAGCTCCTTTATAATCCTCACGTATGCAATAACGTATTTTTAATTGTTAATTAAAGTTCTTCATTATGTTTACTAAATGCTGTTTCCAATTCCACACTATTTATAACATTGAATAAGGTATCTAATCTAAAATGGTAATATTTTAGCTTTAACTCTTTGCTTTCTTTAATTCTAAATTTATAATTAACGCAAAATCCCAGTAGCTTATAACGAACGTTAGATTTAGCAACTACAGGTAAATCGATGTTATCAATTGCTGCCACTGAATCTAATAATAAGGCTGGCGGTGTGTCATACAAAGTGTCCAGTATGCCAAATTCGATCTTTTCATATCCTCCTGGATCATTTAAATTTTCTCGTATATATTTTTCAATATTTTTTTCTGCTCTTTCCTGAGGAGTATTACTACATGAAATAATAAAAAATGTAAGTATAGCAAGAATATAATTTTTCATAATAATCAAACATAGGGATTTAAATTGCACAAGCAATTTATAAATGTTCTTATTTGCCAAACTTTTACGAATATATAAAATAAAACCAACATAGAAATATATGTCTACATTGAATATCTATAAATTCTACATTATTGCGATGTGGAAAATAAACGTACAAAGGACTTTTTAAAAGCTTTTGGGAAAAATTTGGTAGTCAAGCGGAAAGAAAAAGGAATCTCTCAAGAAACTTTATCGTTTGAGGCTGGTTTGGATGTTATGACTATTAGTAGAATTGAAAGAGGTATATTAAATGTCAGTATCGGAAATGCTTATAAAATAGCTTCTGTTTTGGGTATTGATATTAAGGACTTGTTTGAATTTTAAAGACCAGCTAAAAAAATCCATTTTCTTATCCAATAAAAAAGGCTTCACACTATAGCGTGAAACTCACTTTTTGTCATTGCTTTTGTCAATATCAATATGTAACGCATTGATAATCAATGTTAATTGTGAACCCGGAGGGACTCGAACCCCCAACCAACAGAGCCGAAATCTGTCATTCTATCCAATTGAACTACGGGTCCTTTAGATGCGGCAAATATAGAAATTATTTTTATTAGATTTTGTGAAGGGATTAGCTATCTTCGCAACACATTCTAAACTATAAATATTAATATGCTTGAAAAAAAGGCAATTGATTCTTTAGCGATTTCAACCGAAATTGTATTGCCCAACGATACCAATACGCTTGGAAATTTAATGGGTGGTCGCTTGCTCCATTGGATGGATATTACAGCTGCGATTTCCTCTCACAGGCATTGCAGAAGAGTTGTTGTAACGGCTGCCGTTAATAACGTTTCTTTTAGCAGTCCCATCCGGCTTGCCGACATCGTTACCCTGGAAGCCAAAGTCTCCAGAGCTTTTACAACCTCCATGGAAGTATGTATTGATGTGTATGTAGAAGATAACACGACAGGTGTAAAAAAGAAATGCAATGAAGCTATTTATACTTTTGTTGCCGTAGACCAGCTAGGCAATCCAATCCATGTGCCAACGCTAATACCTGAATCCGTTGAAGAAAAAGAGCGTTTCGAAGGTGCTATGAGAAGACGGCAATTAAGTTTAATTTTAGCCGGCAAGATGAAAGCTGAAGACGCGAATGAATTAAGGGCTTTATTTAATAAGGCTTAATTCCTTTTCCCATTGTTCTGTCTTGTCTACAATTCTTTGTTCATCTATTAAATTCATGCACTTAAAGTGTCCTTTCGGGCATTTTTGAAATCCAATTTTAGAGCAGGGCCTGCAAGGTAAATCGGTAACTTCTATAATAGAAAACAATTCTTTTTTAACATAGGGTGTCATGCCAAATTCCGGCACGGTGTTTCCCCAAATGGAAATGATTCTTTTATTAAAGGCGGCCGCGATATGCATTAAACCCGTATCATTTGTTATTATTATATCCGCCTGCTCTACTAATGATGCAGATTGATTGAGGTTATATAAACCGCATGCATTGTAAACCTTACCCCCTAAATCTTCCCAAATTTTATTTGCATATCCTTCATCTCCCTTCCAGCCTATAAGGACTATCGGCTTATTTATTTTTTTACAAATGGAAATTATTTTTTTTACCGGTAATCGTTTGGTACTATAATTGGCTCCTATTACAAATCCTACATATCCGTTTTGATGAGAGGCAGGCAAAGTGCTTATTGAAACTTTATCTTTTTCAGGTATAAAATAATCCAATCCCTTTCCATCATTCAGCGTCCCAAGTGATTTCACGGTCGCAAAATATCTGTCAACAAGATGTGTATCCGGTAAGAAATTCAACTTATAATTAACCAAAAGCCATTTTCTTATATTTAGTTTATTAAATCTAAAAGTTTTTACATTTAAATAGAAACTAGTGCGCTTGCTTCGAATATTATTATGCAGATCTATTATGTAATCATATTTTTCTTGCTTCAAAGCAGGCATTATCTTTAACAAACTTTTATCAAAAAGGTAACATTTATCTATATATTTATTGTTTTCAATAATATTTTGATGTGCTTTCTTGGTTAGAAAATGTATTTCAGCGCCTTGTACCTGCTCTTTCAAGCACCTGACAATTGGTGTAGTGAGAACGATATCCCCAATAGAACTAAAACGTATGATTAGAATTTTAGGCAATGTTGCTGTGGTTTTATTTTATGATTTCAATTGGTCTTTTTCGATCTGTAAAAATAGAAATATTTTACAATTAATGATTACTACCTTTGCTCTATGGATCTTCAATTAACAGATACACACACACATTTATATCGGGAAGACTTTGATCTCGACAGAGATGAAGTGATTAAAAAATCTATTCGCGAAGGTGTTACACGTTTTTTTCTTCCAAATTGTGATAGCGGCACTATAGATCTGATGATGGCACTTACGGAAAAATATCCTTTATATTGTTTTCCTATGATGGGCTTGCATCCTTGTTCTGTTAACGAAAACTATAAGGAAGAGCTGAATATTGCTGAACAGTGGCTTCATAAACAAAAACAAAAATTCTACGCCATCGGCGAAATAGGAATTGACTTATATTGGTCTACAACTTATAAAAAGGAGCAAGAAATAGCTTTCAAAAAACAAATTGAATGGTCTCTCGATTTATCTTTACCTATTGTCATTCATTCTCGAAATTCATTCAATGAAATTTATCAAATTCTACGTCTTTATTCAAAAAGGGATTTAAAAGGCATCTTTCATTGTTTTTCAGGCACTGTGGAACAGGCACAAATAATCATTGATTTGGGATTTTATTTAGGCATAGGCGGCGTAGTAACCTTTAAGAACTCAGGCTTGGATAAGGTTGTAGAAAAGATAGATTTAGAACATTTAGTCCTTGAAACTGATTCTCCATATTTAGCACCAGTGCCCCATAGAGGAAAAAGAAACGAAAGTACGTATCTTCCAATAATCGCCAAAAAAATTGCTGACATAAAACAAGTTTCACTTCATTCCGTTGCAAAAATTACTACCAATAATTCTAAAATTATATTTGGGATATAATTTTCTATAAACAAAAAAGTTAATAAAATATACGGCTGATTATAAGCGATTTAAAAACTTAGTTATAAACAAAAAAAACGTTAATAAGGATTATAAAATGTTATTAAATAATTAAAAGATTAATTGCTTTATTAATTTCATAGTTTGCTTATAACATAAAACCATTAAAAAAATTATTTTATTGAGTACTTTTGTTTTTATATGAACTACGTTATTAACAATAATTTATAGTGCTTCTCTAAAAAATTATAATTCTAAATGATATGAACACAATGTTAATATCATTGTATTTGTCCTATTTTCAAACCATTATAAAATAAACGTTGTTAATAACATGTTATCATTCTGTAACAAACATATAATTAAAGCTTTCTACAAAAAATATTTAAACATTTTTAACAAGCTAACAATAGTATAAAGTATTAATAATATTAATAAATGAATATATTATATAATGTTAATAAAGACTTAGGCGGAAAAGGGTTTATTGATTTGGACATTGATCCTGGATTAAATATGTTTGCAGAAATAAACAAACTGAAAAAAGAGAAAAATGCAATTATACTTGCCCACTATTACCAGAACAATGATATACAGGATATAGCAGATTATATTGGAGATAGTTTAGGATTGTCTCAGGAAGCAGAAAAAACGAATGCCGATATAATAGTATTTGCCGGCGTGCATTTTATGGCTGAGACAGCTAAAATTCTGAATCCAAAAAAAAAGGTTCTGTTACCGGATCTTAAAGCCGGCTGTTCTCTTGCTGATTCCTGCCCTTCCGGTCAATTTAAAAAATTCAAGGAGCAATATCCAAATCATATTGTAATCACCTATATCAATTGTTCTGCGGAAATAAAAGCTTTAAGCGATATTATTTGTACCTCATCAAATGCTGTAAAGATTATAGAGAGTTTACCGAAAAAACAAAAGATAATTTTTGCGCCTGATAAAAACCTGGGTAACTATGTTATAAAGCAAACGGGCAGAGATATGATTCTTTGGGATGGAAGTTGTATGGTTCATGAAATTTTTTCGTTAGAGAAGCTAATAAAGTTTAAGAACCGGTATCCCGAATCTAAAGTAATTGCACATCCCGAATGCGAAAATAGTATTTTGCAGTATGCAGATTTTATAGGATCCACAACGGCATTACTTAATTATACCATTAAAAGTAACGAGAAAGAATTTATAGTAGCTACAGAAACAGGAATTATTCACCAGATGGAAAAATCTTCACCGGACAAAACATTTATCCCTGCTCCTCCTAATAATTTATGTGCTTGCAATGATTGTCCGCATATGAAGTTAAATACATTAGATAAATTGTATTTGTGTTTAAAACATGAGGTTCCTGAAATAATAATAGAAGAAGAAATAAGGTTAAAGGCTTTGTTGCCAATTAAAAGAATGTTAGAAATTTCTGCTCAATTTAGTTTATAAAAACAAGTTTTTTATGTTAAAAATTATTGGTCGTCTGTTTTTTTATTCAGGGTTAAATATCTTTCTTTTTACTTCTTTTTGTTTAGCTCAAAAACAAGATTTAAATTCCAATGGAAATACTGTTTTTTACTATCCGAATGGAAAAGTTTCCAGCGAAGGATCTATGAAAGATGGTAAGCCCGAGGGGTATTGGAAAACCTATAGTGAGAATGGAATGTTAAAATCAGAAGGAAATCGTACAGAACATAAATTATCAGGTGTATGGAAATTTTATACCGACAGTGGAAAAGTGAAAAATGAATTTAATTATAAAGAAGGAAAAAAGGAAGGTATTCAAAAAACATTTTATACTAACGGAATAATCAAGTCTAAGGAAAATTATAAGGAAGATAAAAAGGATAGTGTATCAACATATTATGATGAAAAAGGTGGACGGATTAAATTAATTAATTTTAAAGAAAGTGTTGAAGAAGGGATTGCAAAAGAATTTATTTCTGATAGTATTATTATAAAAATTACTGTTTATAAAAATGGGTATATAGTCAGGGAAGAAACTATTAACAAACGGGATAAAAATGGATTAAAACAAGGAACATGGAAAACCTTTTATGAGAACGATCAGACTAAATGGGAAGGCAATTATTTAAACGATAAAAAGCATGGTTTTTTTAAAGATTTAGATATGGATGGAAAAGTTGTTAAAAAGGAAGAATATTTTAATGATGAATTAGTAGTTAAAGAACAGAAGGAAATTGTTAAGTTGGATATAAGAAAGGAATATTATCCGAACGGGAAAGTTAAAGTACAGGGAGGTTATAATAAAAATGTAGCTGAAGGTTTGTTTAGAGAATTTGCCGAAGACGGACAGGTAACAAATTCAATAATATACAAAAAAGGCAAGAAGGCAAAAGAAGGAATTATGGACGAAGCAGGACTTGAACAAGGTTTATGGAACGAATATTATGAAAGCGGGAAATTGCGTGCAGAAGGCAATTATAAAAATGGGAAGCAAGATGGAAATTGGAAGTATTATTATGAGAATAATGCTCTGGAGCAAGATGGAAATTATATAAATGGCAAACCTGATGGTGTGTGGAAATGGTATTATGCGAGCAGTAAAATACTTAGAGAAGAATTTTACAAAAACGGGAAGGAAGAAGGATTAATGAAGGAATTTGCGGATAGCACAGGAATAGTTATTACAGAAGGAAATTACGTTGGGGGAAAAGAAGATGGTTTATGGAAATATAAATTAGGTGAATATAAAGCAGAAGGAACTTACCTGGAAGGAAAAAGGGACGGTGATTGGAAGCATTATTATGATAATGGTAAGTTAAGTTTTGAAGGATCTTTTTTAGATGGTTTGGAAAACGGAATTCACAAATATTATTATCCTAACGGAAAGATAAAATATGAAAGAAATTTCAGGCTGGGATTGCGCGATGGAGTATGGAAAAACTATAGTGAAGAAGGTCTTCTAGAATTAACAATTACTTATAAAGACGACAAAGAAATAAAATTAGACAATGTTAAAATTTTTCCGAACTAATAAAAAATCCGAATTTAAATATCAAATTTAATTGCTTGTGCCAGCGGCAACTCTGTCCCAAAGTTAATAGTATTTGTTTGTCGTCGCATATAAACTTTCCACGCATCAGAGCCTGATTCACGCCCTCCTCCGGTTTCTTTTTCTCCTCCAAATGCGCCCCCTATTTCAGCTCCAGATGTTCCAATATTTACATTCGAGATACCGCAATCTGATCCTTCATGTGATAAAAACTTTTCTGTTTCTAAAAGATTGCGTGAAAAAATAGCAGACGAAAGTCCTTGTGGAACATCATTGTGAAACGTCATTGCCTCCTCCAAATCAGAATATTTTATTAAGTATAACAGGGGTGCAAAAGTTTCTTCCTGAACAACTTTATAATTATTTTTTGCTTCTGCAAGGCAAGGCATAACATAACACCCCGATTCATAACCCGGACCATTCAAGACAGCGCCACCATATAAAATTTTTCCTCCTTCTGATTTTATCTTTTCAATAGCACTAAGAAAATCGGTAACAGCATTTTTATCAATCATTGGCCCTACCAGGATGTTTGGCTCCAGTGGATTTCCGATACGAATTTGCTTGTAGGCATTAATCAATTTTTCTGTAAAGATTTCATAAATAGAATCTTTTATAATAAGCCTCCTTGTGGAAGTACACCTTTGGCCACAGGTACCTACTGCCCCAAATAATACTGCCCTTAAAGCCATATCGAGATCAGCGTTTTCCGTTATGATAATAGCATTGTTACCACCCAATTCTAGTAAACTTCTTCCAAGCCTTTCGCCTACAATTTTTCCAACTCTTTTTCCAACCTTGGTTGAGCCTGTCGCAGAAATTAAAGGAACACGTTTATCAGATAAAAAATTATCTCCTACATACTTAGAGCTGGCAGCAATTAAATTTAGGACGCCCTCCGGAACGTTGTTTTCTTTTAAAACCGGGGCAATGATATTATGAACAGCAATAGCGCATAACATCGTTTTAGAACTTGGTTTCCAAATTGTAACATCGCCACAAACTATTGCCAGCATGGCATTCCACGACCAAACGGCAACAGGAAAATTAAATGCTGAAATAACGCCAACTATTCCTAGTGGATGGTATTGCTCATACATTCGATGTTTAAATCTTTCAGAATGCATGGTAAGTCCATATAACTGACGCGATAATCCTACTGCAAAATCACAAATATCAATCATCTCCTGAACTTCACCCAGGCCTTCCTGATATATTTTACCTGTTTCTAACGAAACTAATTTTCCTAATGGCTCTTTGTATTTTCTTAGTTCATTACCAATTTGTCGCACTATATCTCCCCTTTTTGGAGCAGGCACCATCCTCCAGCTTTTAAAAGCTTGTTGTGAAGTTTTGATTACCTTTTCATAATCTTCGGCAGTAGCTTGTTTTACAGCTGCTATTATGTTTCCATCAATTGGAGAGACAGATTCAATTAGATCTCCTTTCGTATTGAACCACTGAGTGCCGGTGCTGACGCCGTTATTTGCTTCCCTGATGTTCAAAGTTTTAAGAGCATCGGAAAGTCCGAATTGGTTTTTTAAAATAGGTGAGTTCATGGTATACTTTATTTATGGCAAAGGTAAAATAAAATGAGCAGATTCGTTTTTAATACAAAGGCAATAATTATGCAGAGAAGATCCTTGTATTTTCTTCGGATTTGTCTTTTACAACCAACATATATTTTATATTTGCATAATGCAACTACTCACCCCGACACATTGGATAGATTATGAATTGATTGATTCCGGTGATTGTTCGAAATTAGAACGTTTTGGCAAATATATTACAATAAGGCCGGAGCCACAGGCCATCTGGGATAAAAAACTGTCCAATAAAGAATGGGAAAATCAGGCGCATGTGAAATTTGTTTCAAAGGCCAGCTCTTCCGGAATATGGCAAAAACTGAAGCTGATGCCGGATCAATGGCAGATAGAATACCAACTTTTTTCGGAAAGTACTTCCGGTGAAGAAAAGGGAAAAATCATAAAATTCAGGCTAGGTCTAACGTCTTTTAAGCATGTAGGAATTTTTCCTGAACAGGCCGTTAATTGGGATTATATTTATGATTCAGTTAAAAAAATGAAAACGCCGGAGCCAAAAGTATTGAACTTATTTGCTTATACCGGCGGGGCTTCATTAGCGGCGAAGGCCGCCGGAGCAGATATTTCCCATGTCGATTCCATCAAACAAGTAATTACCTGGGGAAGAGAAAACATGGAATTATCAGGCCTGAAAGACATTCGTTGGGTGGTAGAAGACGCCTTAACTTTTGTAAAAAGAGAAGTCAAACGAGGAAAGAAATACAATGGCATTATACTCGATCCTCCTGCCTATGGCCACGGGCCAAATGGAGAAAGTTGGAAGCTCGAAGAGCATATGAACGATATGATGAAGCAAGTAATCCGGTTGCTTGATGAGAATGAGCATTTTTTAATTCTGAATACGTATTCTCTCGGGTTCTCTTCGCTGATAATCGAAAATTTGCTCAAGAATATTGTGCCAACAACAAAGGATTTAAATACAGGAGAACTTTATTTAAAAACAGTTACAGATGTTAAACTTCCTTTGGGTGTTTTCGGAAGATTTAGAAAAACTAATTAGTTTGCAAGCAACGGATTAATTTAATGGGTAATTTTTAATTAATTTGTACTTAGATGCAGCCTGAAAATCGCATTTTTTAATATAAGAATATAAGATTTTTAACTCTTAAATAATAACTCGTATAATAAGACGTTTCTTTTTTTACATTTGCGTGCATTGCCAAATCATGAATAATCAGGAGAATAACTATAAAATATTAATTGATAAACTGGATTCGTTTATTAGGAAATATTATAAAAACCTTTTGATAAAAGGGGGAATTTATAGTTTTTCAATTGTTCTTCTTTTTGGGCTTATCATCACAGTTTTGGAATATTTTGGGCATTTTGAAACCACCGTTCGGACCGTTCTTTTTTATAGTTTTATTACTTTAAATATTTACATACTTACCAAGCTAATTGTAATTCCACTTTTCAAGCTTTATAAACTAGGAAAAGTTATTTCCTATGAGCAAGCCGCAAATATTATCGGAACGCATTTTCAAAATATTCGGGATAAACTTTTAAATACGCTGCAGCTGCATCGAGCCATAGTAAATGATCGGGAGGAAAATACATCCTATAATTTGGAATTAGTTGAAGCCAGTATCAACCAAAAAATTGCAGAAATAAAACCGATCCCTTTTACGGCGGCTATTAATTTTTCAGACAATAAGAAATATCTTAAGTATGCACTAGTCCCAATAATTTTGTTTTCCTGCATTCTATTTTCTGCGCCCGGAGTTATAACAGAGAGCGCTGCTCGCTTAATTGATCATCGAATTTATTTTGAAAAGCCCGCTCCTTTTAGTTTTTCAATATTAAATAAAGAGCTTAAGGCTATTCAGCAGGAAGACTTTCAGTTGGATGTTAAAGTTGCAGGAAATATAATTCCGGATAATGTTTATATTGAAATTGACGGGAATCAGTTTAGATTGGAAAAAGAGAATAAAATTTCCTTTAGTCATCTCTTTAAGAATATTCAAAAAAATATTTCTTTCCGGTTGTTTGGTGAAGGCTTGTATTCAAAGCCCTATGAGTTGGTTGCACTCCCCAATCCATTGGTACTTAATTTTGATATAACAGTGGAGTACCCGGCTTATTTGCATAAAATCAAGGAAGTAATTAAAAATACCGGCGATTTAATTATCCCTGCCGGAACAAAGCTAAATTGGCGGTTTACAACAAAAAATACCGAACATTTAAAGATAAACTTTAAAGATACATCAGTGAATTTGTTAAATATTGATGAGGGCACTTTCAGTTGTTCTAAAAGGTTCTTTAAAAATGATTCCTATTCCGTTTCAGCGTCTAACCAATACCTTAAGAATAAAGATTCTATTCAATATTCCGTTTCAGTTGTACCGGATGCTTTCCCCTCTATTTCTGTGGAAGAGCAAAGAGACTCCCTCTCTTCAAAACGGTTTTATTTTAAAGGTCTTATTAAGGACGATTATGGTTTTAACAAGTTAACATTTAACTATCATCTGTTACATAAAAATGATTCTTCCAATAAATCAATTCAAAAAGACTTGGTTACGGAATTGATTCCCGTTAATAAATTGATAACACAGGATCAATTCTTTTATTTCTGGGACCTGACAAATACACGCATTGAGGCAGGCGATGAAATAGAATACTATTTTGAAATTTGGGACAACGATGGCGTTACAGGTAGTAAGTCTGCGAAATCGCAAACCTTAGTTTTTAAGACTCCGTCACTACAGGATATTGCCGAAAATGCAGCTAAAAATAATGAAGAAATAAAAAGTGATATTAAGGCTAGCATTCAGGAAGCTAAAAAATTGCAAAAGGATTTTAATGATTTTAGTAAGAAATTATTTGAAAAGAAAGAGTTGGGCTGGGACGATAAAAAGAAAGCTTCTGATTTACTGAACAGACAAAAAGAATTGGAAAGAAAGATAGATAATATACAAAAGGAGAATAAGAAAAATAATCGTGAACAATCCGAGTACAAACCTGTTAATGAAGAGTTATTAACAAAGCAGGAGCAGTTGAATGAATTGATGGATAAGCTAATGACCGATGAGATGCGAAAGTTGATGGAAGAGCTGCAAAGAATGATGGAAAAGGCGGATAAGAGCCAGTTGCAGGAACAAATGGAGAAGATGAAATTAAGCAACAAGGAAGTAGAAAAGGAGCTGGATCGTTCTTTGGCGATTTTCAAGCAAATGGAATTTCAGCAAAAAATGCAAGAAGCAATTGATAACATAGATAAACTGGCCCAAAAACAGGAAGAGCTTTCCAAAGAATCTGTAGATAAAAACGCCAACAATAAAGAGCTTGAAAAAAAACAGGAGGATTTAAACAATCAATTTAAGGAAGTACAAAAGGAGTTAAGCGATCTGGAAAAAAAGAATGAATCATTAGAGTTCAAAGAAGAATTTAAGAATCCAGAGGAAGATCAAAAGGCGATTCAGCAGGATATGCAAAATAGTGGGCAGCAATTAAGCGAGAGCAAAAATAAAAAGGCTTCACAATCTCAGAAAAATGCGGCTGAAAAAATGGCAAAGATGTCTGATAAACTAAAGCAGCAGCAAGAAGACTCTGAACAGCAGCAAGCGGAGGAGGACATGAATGCTTTACGAGCCATTTTAGAAAATCTCATCCGACTCTCTTTTAACCAGGAACAATTAATGATGGACGTTAAAACAACAGATATTAATAATCCCAAATATCTTAAAATTTCTCAGCAACAACGGAAATTAAAGGATGATTCAAAAATGATTGAAGATTCTTTATTTGCATTGAGCAAAAGAGTGGTTCAAATTCAGTCGGTTATTAACCGTGAAATAAGTTCTATTAATCAAAATATGGAGATTTCTCTAAATAATTTAGAAGATCGTCAAACAGAACAAGCAAGAAGTCGTCAGCAATATGTTATGACATCTGTAAATAATCTTGCTTTGCTGTTGAGCGAAATAATGGAGTCGATGCAACAACAAATGGCTGCCAAATCGAAGCCGAGTAACCCCGGTGGAAAATCATCCTGTAAGAAGCCGGGAGACGGTGCTCCTTCTCTTTCTAATATGAGAAAGCTACAGCAACAGTTGAATCAGCAAATGAAAGAGGTGAAAGATGGAATGACTAAGAATGGTAAATCAGGTGGAAAAGGAATGAGTGAAGCATTGGCAAAGCTGGCTGCTCAGCAGGAGATGATACGCAATGAAATTAATAAAATGAATCAACAACAAAATAAGGATGGAAAAGAATCGTTAGGGAACTTACAAAAAATTACGGAAGAAATGGAACAAACGGAAACAGATCTCGTAAATAAAATTTTAAATCAAGAAACTCTAAAACGCCAACAGGAAATATTGACTCGCCTTCTTGAATCTGAAAAAGCAGATAAAGAACGTGAGCAGGATAATAAAAGAGAATCTACCGAAGCAAAAAGTTTAATTAGTCGTAACAGTTCTCGGTTTGACGAGTATAAGAAGCAGAAGCAGAAGGAAATGGAGTTATTAAAAACCATTCCTCCTTCTCTAAGCCCTTTCTATAAGAGAATTGTGAACGAATACTTTCAAAAAATAGAAAATTAATGAGTGATTATAAATTGCAAATTTTATCAATTCCAGAAAATCTTAATCTTGTAGAAAAGATGATTGATGAGTTGCGTGAAAAACATAATATCGGGGTTGATTGTTACGGTAATATGCTTGTAGCATTAACTGAAGCCGTTAATAATGCGATACATCATGGCAATGGCTCAAATCCTGAAAAGAAAGTAAACATAAAATGTGGGTGTAAAAATGGAACATTGTATTTCCATATAACAGATGAAGGAGTAGGTTTCGATTATTATAATTTGCCGGATCCGACTGCTCCCGAAAATATAGAAAAACCAAGCGGAAGGGGAATTTTTTTAATGAAACATTTGTCGGATCAACTAATTTTTTCAGATAACGGTAGAACTATTGAAATGCATTTTAGGGCTGTTAATGAAGAAACAGTTAATTCATAAGGGTAAACTTTTAAATTGAAAGGTATTCCGATTAATTTTTTTCTTGAAGACATTTCTTATAAATTGTCGCAAAAGGGTTTACTTCGTGTCTGGATACTACAAGTAATTCTATCGGAGGGATATAATTTAAAAGAGCTTAATCTTATTTTTTGCAACGACTCATATCTGCTTGCTATAAACAAGGATTTTCTTCATTATAATACCCTTACGGATATAATTACTTTCGATACTCGCATAGGAATTGAGAATAGCGATAATAACAGAAAGAAGAAAGTCTTGAACGCTTCTGTTAGCGGTGATATATACATTAGTATTCAACGTGTAAAGGAGAATGCGCACAGTTTTAATATTACCTTACGGGAAGAGGTACATAGGGTAATAATACACGGTGTGTTGCATCTTTTAGGTTATAAAGATAAGAGTGTATCAGACAAGAAATTGATGACAGGGAAGGAAGATTATTATTTGTCCATCCGAAAGTTTTAACTTACATCATCAATAGTCTTTTCAAAAAGCAACAAAATTGCATATGAAACTATTTTTGAATTCGTTTTATTTATTTATTTATTTTTCGGCAATCGCACTTGTTCCTTCACTTGCTCAAAACTTTACTGTAAGTGGTTATGTAACCGATACAACAAATGCGGAAACATTAATTGGCGCAGTAGTTCATGATCTTAGTTCTTCCAAGGCGGTAGCAACAAATTCTTATGGTTTTTACTCGTTAACACTTCCATCCGATACCTACAAATTATCATTTTCTTTTTTAGGATATGAACCAGTTCTTAAAGAAATAATACTTGATAAAAACCTTACAATTAACACCAAAATGCAACCTTTAGGTCTGACGCTTAAAGAAGTTGTAGTTGGATCAGATGGTCCGGATAGGGAGACGGAGGAAATGAAGTCATCCCGAATGAGTATTATCAAAATTCCTATTAAAGACATATCGGCTACACCTGCAATCGGTGGAGAGGTGGATATTATTAAATTAATGCAATTAATGCCAGGCGTAAAGCGAGGAGATGAAGGCCAGACAGGAATGTTCGTAAGAGGTGGCGATGGAGATCAGAATCTTATTTTATTAGATGAAGCAACGGTATATAATGTAGCTCATTTATTTGGATTTTTTTCCATTTTTAATACAGATGCCTTGAAGGATGTAACCCTTATTAAAGGTGGTTTTCCGGCTAATTATGGAGGTCGGCTTTCTTCTGTTCTGGATATTCGGATGAAAGATGGCAATTTGCAAAAGTATACTGTTGAAGGCGGTATTGGATTGCTTTCTTCAAGGCTGACGTTACAAGGACCAATAATTAAAAACAAAATGGCTTTTATTTTTTCTGGTCGCAGAAGTTACATTGATCAGGTTTTTAATGGACTGCATTACTACAAGGAAAGCATCCCTCTTCTACCCTATTATTTCTACGATATGAATTTAAAATTGAATTATAAATTCTCGGATAATGATAGAATCTATTTTAGCGCTTATAATGGAGATGATGTACTGAAGTTTAAAGCAGGCCTGAATAACTCCTTGTTTAATTTTGATTTTGTTTTAGGAAATTTTACTTCAACTCTTAGATGGAATCATTTATATAACTCTAAACTTTTTTCAAACATTTCGTTAATTCATTCACAGTTCAGGTACGATGTGCAAGGAAAATTTATTGATAATAGTATCATTATTAAGTCTAGTATTCAGGATATAGGGATCAAGATAGATTTCGATTATTTTAAGGATCCTGAAAGTCATTTTCTAATGGGCACTTCCCTTATTAACCATAACTTCCGACCCAACGTTATCAGTACATCGGGTGAAATATCAAATGCATATAAATCACAGAGTGGTGTTTTAATCACGACTCAGGAATTGTCGGTTTATGCTTTGCACGAGAAAAAGTTCAATGACTATTTTGATTTGAATTATGGAATGCGAATATCCTCTGCTTTTTCTCAAAATACGTTTTATGCAGGAATCGAGCCCAGAGCCGTTTTAACCTATTCTATAAATGATATATCTGCAATTAAAGCAAGTTATTCTAAGACTAGACAATATATGCATCTTGTTTCCAGCTCGTCTATAGCTTTTCCTACAGATTTGTGGTATCCTGTTACCAAAAATGTAAAACCACAAAGTGCAGATCAGCTGGCTTTAGGTTATTCCATTAAAATAAAAAAGATTAAAAGTTTTGTTAATGTGGAAGTCTATTATAAATGGATGAGGAATTTAATTGAATATCGGGAAGGAGCTGTTCTTATTTTGAATGATAATTTTGAGCAGGAATTGGTATCTGGATTAGGAAAATCGTATGGAATGGAAACTTCTTTAACGAGAACAAAAGGACGATTTACAGGATCCATTGCTTATACTTTATCCTGGTCAACAAGGCAGTTTGCTGAACTTAATAAAGGGGCTGTTTTTTTTTCTAAGTACGATCGGAGACATGATTTTTCTTTTCTTGGGAAATTTGATTTTTCAAAACGACTATCTTTTTCTGCAGCATTTGTTTTTGCAACAGGTTCTCGTTTAACGCCGATTGTGGGACAATTTGTTATGCCCAATTCATCTTTAACGAATATAGATATTCTACCTATTTATTCAGATAAGAATGCTATAGTATTGCCTTCGTCTCATCGTCTCGATATCAATTTTATTATTAAAAGTAAGTCTGAAAAAAGGTTTAGTAGCGAATGGCATATCGGTGCTTATAATGTTTATAATCAAGCACAACCTTATAGAATTACAATCGTTCAAACAAGTAGTGGCAGTTATAAATATCAGGCAGTTGGCTTGTTTGGTTTTGTTCCTTCCATCGCTTATAATTTCAAATTTTAATGAGAAATTTCAAATCGTCCGTGTCTTTGTTAATGATTTTTGGTGTTATTATCTGGGTATCCCTTTTATATTCATGTAAGCCGAATCCTATTGATATTGAGTTAAAAATTCCCGAGCCGAAACTGGTTATTTCTTCTCAAATTATTCCTGAACAAACCATTTTTGTTGCCGTTACAAGAAGCTTTAGTGCTTTATCGAAGTCGACAGTAAATAATAATGTATCTGCAAGTTTTCTGAAGACGATACTCGTAGAAAATGCTTTTGTCACTGTAAGTTATTTCGACAAGATTGATACCTTACATATGGTATCACCAGGCATATATTCAAGTAACACAACGCTTCAATATAAATACGGCATCTATAATTTGTTTGTAAAGGATAACGAGGGTGGATTGACGGTAACATCTACTACGACTCTTTATCCGAGGGTGCTTTTTGATTCTATTCGTCCTGTTGTAAAGCGGACCAATATTGATACTTCCGTCGTAATAGATTATAGTTTTACGGATCTGCCGGATGTAGAAAATTGGTATGTCGTTAATTATTACATTAAGCAAAGTACACTAGACACTGCAAATCTCGACATTGCTACTTATTTTGATCGCGGCAATAATAAGTTGAGCGAGTTTGAACTGCTTAGTGACAAAACTTTCGACAAAGGGAGGTATATTTCAAAAAAGGTATTAAAAAATATTAGTGCTTCCGATGTAATTGCAGTAACTCTGTCGAATATTAGTGAAGGCTATTTTAAATTTCTGACCACGTATCAAAAATCGGGTAATATAATAAATCAGATTTCCGGAGAACCAATAACCTATCCATCCAATATAAATAACGGGTATGGATATTTTAGTGCCCATTATCCGGATGTAAGGATATTTGAGTTGGATAAATACTAATTTTTATGCGCTTTAACGATAAAAATTAGATTTTTGATATCTTTGTCCGCCCGTGTTGAAATAATCAAATAGCCGATAGCTAATGAAGTCGATTTTCGGTGTGATTTAACTGAAAAACTGCCTTACTAATTTATATATTGAAAATGTTAAAAGAATATGATGTAATTGTTGTTGGAGCTGGTCATGCCGGATGTGAAGCTGCTGCTGCTGCTGCAAATATGGGCTCAAGTGTTCTTTTGGTCACTATGAATATGCATACAATAGCACAGATGAGCTGCAATCCAGCCATGGGAGGCATTGCTAAAGGACAAATAGTGAGAGAGATAGATGCACTTGGCGGTTATTCCGGTATTGTTAGCGACAGGACAATGATTCAATTCAGAATGCTTAATCGCTCGAAAGGACCTGCCATGTGGAGCCCTCGTTGCCAAAGTGACAGAATGAGATTTGCCGAAGAATGGCGTTTAATGCTTGAGCAAACCCCTAATGTAGATTTTTGGCAAGACATGGTTGGAGAATTACTTATTGAAGAGAACAAAGTAGTAGGCGTTGTAACATCAATGGGAATTGCTATTAGAGGCAGAGCTGTGGTATTGACAAACGGAACTTTCTTAAATGGTAAAATTCACATAGGTGAAAAACAGTTTGGAGGAGGAAGAACAGGAGAGAAAGCGTCCACAGGAATAACAGAACAATTAGTTAAGTTAGGTTTTGAAAGCGGACGTATGAAGACAGGAACCCCTCCTCGTGTAGATGGCCGTTCTCTGGATTATTCCAAAATGGAAGAGCAATTTGGCGATGAAGATCCTCAGGGTTTTTCTTATACGGAAACTCCCAAATTAGAAAAGCAGAGAAGTTGTTTTATTACTTATACAAATGATAAGGTTCACGAAGTTCTGAAAACAGGTTTCGAAAAATCACCCATGTTTACGGGAAGAATAAAAGGTCTTGGTCCCAGATATTGTCCTTCCATAGAAGATAAAATAAATAGGTTTGCTGATAAGGATCGTCATCAGATTTTCGTGGAACCTGAAGGATGGAACACAGTGGAAATTTATGTAAATGGGTTTTCTACTTCTCTCCCTGAAGAAGTACAATTAAATGCTTTAAAAATGATTCCCGGTTTTGAAAATGTAAAAATGTTTAGACCCGGATATGCTATAGAATATGATTATTTTCCTCCAATGCAATTAAACTTGACTTTAGAAACGAAGCGTATTAGAAACCTTTATTTTGCCGGGCAGATTAATGGAACTACGGGGTATGAGGAAGCTGCTTGTCAAGGAATCATGGTGGGAATAAATGCTCACTTAAAGGTCAACAATAAGGACCCTTTTATCCTTAAGCGTTCTGAAGCATACATCGGTGTTTTAATTGATGATCTGGTGACCAAGGGAACCGATGAACCTTACCGTATGTTTACATCAAGAGCAGAGTACAGAATTATGCTTCGTCAGGACAATGCTGATATTCGTCTGACACCTATTAGTCATGAGCTTGGTCTGGCAAGTGATGAACGTCTTGCCCGTGTTCAAATAAAGGTTAGAAATATAGAAAAGGTTAAAAAGTACTTTAAGGAAACAAGCATTACGCCTGAAGAAATTAATCCTCTTTTAATTGAATTGGAAACTGATACTGTAAATCAAAAGGTAAAACTGTTCGCAATATTATCAAGACCACAAATAACATTTGCGGATTTAAAAAACAATATTCCGTTGGTAAGTAATTTCTTGGATACAATTATTGATCAGCGAAATGAATGTTTTGAGGGTGCAGAAATACTCATGAAATACGAAGGATATATTCATAAGGAACAAGAGATGGTCACGAAGATTGGCCGACTGGAGGATATAAAGTTAAGTTCGGAATTTAATTACGGGCAGTTAACCTCTCTATCTATTGAAGCCCGTCAGAAGCTGAGTAAAGTAAAGCCTCAAACAATCGCACAAGCCTCCCGAATTAGCGGAGTTTCGCCGGCAGATATATCAGTTTTAATGATTTATTTAGGTCGATAATAAATAAGTTTCACGTGGAACATTATGGAAAAACTAATTGAATGTCCGGTTTGTAAAGGGAATGAATTATCTCTTTTTTTGTCGTGCAAAGATTATACTGTTTCACGTGAAACATTTTCAATTGAAAAATGCAAATCATGCGGATTTAATTTTACAAATCCCAGACCCACTTCTTCTGAAATTGGAAAATACTATGAATCGGAGGACTATATTTCTCACTCAAATACAAATAAAGGAATAATAAACAGAATATATCAAGGTGTAAGAAAATACACAATTCAAAAGAAAGTGGCTTTAATTAATTCTTTTGTTAAGGAAACGGATAAAAATATTTTAGACATTGGCTGTGGAACAGGTGAGTTTTTAAACGCATGTAAAAATGATGGGTGGAATGCTCAAGGGATAGAACCAAGTTTAAATGCTCGTAAATTGGCAATTGATAATTATGGATTAGTGGTAAGCGAAGAGGCATTTTTAAAAAACTTGAAACCAGCATGTTTTGATATAATTACCATGTGGCATGTTCTCGAACATGTGCATGAATTGAATACGAGGGTAGATGAATTAAAAAGATTGTTAAAGAACAATGGAGCAATCATTATAGCTGTCCCTAATCGCTCATCTTATGACGCAACTTTTTATAAAGAATATTGGGCAGGATATGATGTGCCCCGACATTTATACCATTTTGTTCCGGAAACAATGAAAATGCTTTTAAAAAATCATGGATTAGAAATGGCAAATCTTTTGCCAATGAAATTTGATTCTTACTATGTGTCCATGCTAAGCGAAAAATATAAAACAGGCAAATCAGATTTAATAAATGCCTTTTTAAAAGGGTGGCTTTCTAATGTAAAAGCCGGAGGCAATGCAGGAAAGTATTCCAGTATTATTTATGTAATAAAAAAAATTACCATGTTTGAGACTGTCTAAAAGTATCAGTTTACAGTCATGCTGTCCGCCTGAGGCGGACAGCATGACAAGCGCAATATTTGGGGGCAACCTTAGAAATTAATCAAGTAATTTAAAATAGAAACAGCAAAATTGCGAACCACATTTACCATCGTTTTATTAGTTCTTTCAAACACATTTATGACGTTTGCCTGGTATGGCCATCTGAAATTTAAGGAGATGAAATGGTTTGAAAATTTAGGTCTAATCAGTATTATTTTAATATGCTGGGGAATTGCGTTGTTCGAATATTTCTGTCAGGTGCCTGCTAACAGATTGGGATATAAAGGAAATGGCGGTCCTTTTTCTTTAGTAGAATTAAAGGTAATACAGGAGGTAATTACGCTGGTTGTATTTACTATTTTTGCAGTATTGGTTTTTAAAAGTGAAACCTTTAGGTGGAATCATTTTGTGGGATTTGCTTTCCTGATAGCTGCTGTTTATTTCATATTTAAAAAGTAGAATATAAAAAAATCTGTTACAAATCAGGATGTTTTTCTCTCCACATTTCATTGAAAGATTTGGGTGCAATTTTAGGGAATTCTCTTTTTTCTCCCCAAAGTTTTTTAAAGAAATTACTTAGCATAAAGTTCTTTAATGTAGCTCCTCCTTTATTCATTGTATCGCGATTAAGCATACCCTTTTTCCAGAAAAAGTAGATTCCTTTTTCCGTTTTGCTTATCAATCCGGCATCTATAATATCGCGTCGGTTTAATAAAAGTAGTTTATGAAGATCGATTTTTACCGGGCAAACATCCGTACATTTTCCACACAAAGTAGAAGCGTAGCTTAAATGCTTAAACTCTTTTAATCCTTTAAAATGTGGGGTGATGATGGATCCGATCGGACCACCTATGGTGCCTCCATAGGCATGGCCGCCAATATTTTGGTAGACAGGACATACATTTAAACAAGCTCCACATCGAATACACGATAAAGCTTGCCGTTGATCCTCCCTGTCTAATAAATTCGATCTTCCATTGTCCAATAAAATTACATACATTTCTTCCGGTCCGTCATTCTCTTCCGGTTGTTTGGGACCCATTAAAACACTGTTATAAACAGTCATACTTTGACCGGGGCCATAGGTTGCCAGTAATGGCCAGAAAAGATCCAGATCCTGCATGGTTGGTAATATTTTTTCAACTCCGGCAATGGCAATGTGTACTTTAGGAAATGTCATGGAAAGAAAGCCGTTTCCCTGATTTTCTGAAACTGCAATACCACCAATATCTGCAACAATAAAATTGGCGCCTGTTATCCCAACATCTGTTTGTGAGAATTGATTATGTAGTTGAGTTCGAATGTATTTTACAATATCTTCAGGACTACTTTCTTTAGGCAGATTATATTTTTCATTAAACAACCTGGCGACCTCTTCTTTCGATTTATTTAAAGCAGGCAGTGTCGGATGATCAAACGTTTCGTTCGAAAGTTGTTGAATGTATTCTCCAATATCGCTATTGATACAGTCTATTTGGTGTTTTTTAAGACTGCTGTTAAGTGAAATCTCCTCAGTAGTGCCGGACTTTGCCTTTATTACACATTTTGCTTTAACACGCTTTAAAATAGCCAGAATTTCCTTTATCGCTTCCTCGTCATCCTGAACCCAAATTACTTTGCCTCCCCGTTTAATAAAATTCGCTTCGAACTCAATAAGATATTTGTCCAGGTTTTCAAGCGCTTTCCATTTAGTAAAAGCGGCTCTTTGTTTGGCTAATTCAAGATCTGAATATTGATTTTTAGCAAAAGGAACTGCCTCATTATATTTAGCAATAATATTTAGCAATTGACGCCTATGCTCTTTATCTGCGATTTCGGTTGTGGCAGTCTCACTAAATAATTCAGATGGAGTTAGCATACTATGCTTAATAGTGTTAAAACAGATTAGGGATAAAATTAAAAATTAATTCAAGAATCTTTATAAAATATAAATTATAATTTACTTTTATTCGTTGTCACACTGAGCATTCCAACAGTCTCATTTCTTCATAACAAGATCGTGGTCATTTTTTGAGCGGATTCTTAAATTTAAAAATCACTTTTTTTTGTTAGGATTAGCCAGGGACCAGGCAGTTAAGAAAACCAATCGCGCTCTTTTTTCCAACAGGCCAAAATTAATTTTATCTACAGTATCAGTAGGTTTATGGTAATCGGCGTGTGTTCCGTTAAAGTAAAAAATTACAGGAATGTTGTTTTTAGCAAAATTATAATGATCCGACCTATAGAAAAATCTATTAGGATCGCCGGGTTCGTTAAATGAATAGTCGAGTTCTAAATGGGTGTAAGTGGCGTTTACATTTTCACTGATTTGATAGAGTCCCTTACTTTTTTCTGAGCCAATCAGATAGATATAATCGGGGGTATTAATGTGTTTTTCATCCACGCGACCTATCATATCAATATTCAAATCGGCGATGGTATTCTTTAAGGGGAAAACAGGACTTTCAACATAGAATTTAGATCCTAAAAGCCCTTTTTCTTCACCCGAAAAGGCAATAAACAGGATACTTCTTCTGGGTCCATGACCTTCTCTTTTAGCCTTTGAAAAGGCTGCTGCCATTTCCATGATGGCACACGTTCCGGAACCATCATCATCGGCTCCGTAATATATTTTATCTCCACTTTTACCCAAGTGATCCATATGCGCACTAATTACAATTACGTCTTCTTTTAAATCAGTTCCTTCAATATATCCCAAAACGTTGGATGCTATTAATTTATCTATGTTGCGAATGACGTTCAATTGAATGTCTGATTTAAATTCGAAGGAAAAATAATGAATGAACGAAGCGTCTTTTAAAATCTTTTTTTGAAGTTTTTTTACGCTTCTTTTTCTGGATCCAAGAATTTTATTTGCCATCATTTTAGAAATGTAAAAATAGGGGATGTTTTCCTCTTTCTTTGTTTCTTTAGTTTTGATGGTAGCAGCTTCAACAATATGTCTGCTACTATTGACATTGTTCTCTACTGAATTAACAACCATAAATATGGCTGCCGGATGAAAGGATTTTGCATACGTAATCTTCTTCTTCCAGTTGGTAGACCAGTCCGACAATTTTTCTGTTTTAGTGACCAACGAAATTCCCTTTTCGTTTATCGGGTCCCCGGCAAGAATGATTACAATTTTGTCTTTAAGATCAATCTTGTTTTGATAATCGCTGTAGTTTTTGTCATCAATACCATAACCCAAAAAAACGATTTCATTTTGAGTAATAACAGTGTCCTGAAATCCGGGTAAGTAGTAAAAATCTTTTAAAAACTCGAAGGACTTTTCCCCTACCCTAATTTTTACGCCTTGCGGGTTTAACATTTCAAGAGGGTACTCCTGTAGAAAAGAACCATTGGTTAAAGGTGGAATACCTATACTGTCAAAGTTTTTTGCGATATATTGTGCGGTGAGATGCTGGCCTTTATGACCGGTTTCTCTGCCTTCAAATTCGTCAGATGCAAGGACATGTAAATAGACAGATAAATTATTGGCCCGGATATTTTTACTGTAATGAAAAGCGGTGGTATCTTGTGCGTTTACAGCGTAAAAAATGGCGAGGTTTAAACAAAATAAAACGATATATTTTTTTAACATTAACATTTTATTTTATCCACTCTGCCTTGGTGTCTGCCTCCTTCAAATTCAGTTGCAAGAAACATGTCAGCAATACTTTTAGCCTCTTGGATACTTAAAAACCTTGCAGGAATACACAGTATATTAGCATTATTGTGCTTACGGGTCAAAGAGGCAATTGCTGAATTCCAACAAAGTCCTGCGCGGATACCCTGGTGTTTATTGGCTGTCATAGCAACACCATTTGCGCTGCCGCAAAGTAAAATGCCGAAATCACTTTCTTTTTGTTCCACTGAGTCGGCTACCGGGTGAACAAAATCAGGATAATCGACGGAGGCTGTGGAGTATGTTCCAAAGTCCTTCACTACATGTCCTTTGGCTTCTAAATGTTTCTTTAATTCTTCTTTGTATTCAAAGCCGGCATGGTCACAGCCGATGGCTATTTTAAGAGAGTTCATCGTTAATTTGTTATTTTCACAAAAGTAATAAAAGGATTCGTTGATTTGAGGATTCGTTAATTCGTTAATGGATCGAAATAATTTTTGTTTTGGCAAAAATCAGAATTACATGAATTTTTAAATCAACGAATTAACGAATCCTCAAATCAACGAATTAAAATTATCTTTGCACCCTAATAATTTGAAATGATGGAAAATCGAAGAGTAAGGACACGTTTTGCACCAAGCCCGACAGGTCCTTTACATATGGGAGGTGTGCGAACGGCCTTGTTTACCTTTTTATTTGCTAAAAAACAGGGTGGCGATTTTATTTTACGTGTTGAAGATACCGACCAGACAAGGTATGTGCCGGGTGCGGAGGAATATATTATAGAAGCGTTAGACTGGTGCGGAATAAAGATAGATGAGGGCGTAAGTGTTGGTGGGCCGTATGCTCCGTATCGTCAATCGGAAAGAAAAAAGCAGGGTATTTATTTGAAATATGCGGAGCAATTGGTTAATGACGGAAATGCCTATTATGCTTTTGATACCTCTGAGGAGCTGGATGAAATGCGAAAACGACTGGAGGCCGCGAAGGTTGCTTCTCCTCAATACAATGCGGTGACAAGACAATCAATGAAAAATTCATTATCTCTTTCGGAAGATGAAGTAAGGAAGCTTTTGGAATCAGGCGTTCCTCGTGTTATCCGATTAAAGGTTCCGCGAAATGAGGAGATTCGTTTTCATGATATAATAAGGGGATGGGTCGTTGTAAATTCTGCACAGGTAGATGATAAAGTATTGTTGAAGTCAGATGGTATGCCAACGTATCATCTGGCGCACATTGTAGATGATTATTTAATGGAGATAACACATGCAGTGAGGGGAGAAGAGTGGTTGCCTTCTGCACCGGCTCATATTTTAATAAACAGGTATTTGGGTTGGGAAAAGATTATGCCGTTGTATGCTCATTTACCTTTGCTGTTAAAACCGGACGGAAACGGAAAATTAAGTAAACGGGACGGAGACAGGTTAGGCTTTCCCGTATTTCCGACAGAATGGAAAGATCCTGTTTCAGGAGAAATTTCTTCCGGTTATAGGGAGAAAGGTTATTTTCCGGATGCTTTCGTAAATATGCTCGCATTGCTGGGTTGGAATCCGGGTAATAACCAGGAATTATTCAGCATGGAGGAATTGATTGAAGCATTTTCATTTGAAAGAGTCAGTAAATCAGGCGCTAAATTCGATCCGGAAAAAGCGAAATGGTTCAATCAACAATACTTGCGTAAACGGGCTGATGCAGACCTGGCCGATATGTTCATTCCCGTGTTGGAAGAAAAGGGTATAAAAGCAGAGCGGTCTTATGTAGAAAAAGTTTGCAAGCTGATGAAAGAAAAGGCGCATTTCGTTAACGAGTTCTGGAGCCTGGGTTCCTATTTCTTTATAGCGCCGGACACCTATGACACAGAAGTTGTGAAAAAAAGATGGAACGATTCCAGTAAACAATTTATAGCTGCTTTAGTCACCGCTTTCCAAAGTACTGAATCTTTCACTGCTACAGAAACGGAAACTGTATTTAAAGCCACGGCCGAAAAGCTGGAGATAGGCAGCGGTTCAGTCATGCAAATGCTCAGAGTTTGTATATCAGGAGTAGGAGGAGGGCCGCATTTGTTTGATGTGGTTGAGCTGCTTGGAAAAAAAGAAGTTATTAAACGGTTGGAGACAGCAGGATTAAAGCTAATTTGAAAATGATTAAAAGTATGGATGATCAAACGAATCCCTGGAAAACGCTTACTAGCGAGATGATTTATGAGTCAGCTTGGATAAGTATTTCCAAGCATGATGTTATTAACCCTGCCGGAAAAGATGGTTTATATAGCGTGGTTCATTTTAAGAATTTAGCCCTTGGAATTATTCCTTTGGATAAAGATTACAATACCTGGATTGTTGGGCAATTTCGTTATCCATTAAATCAATACAGTTGGGAAATAGTGGAGGGAGGAGGCGAATTTGATGTCTCCCCAATAGAGTCAGCTCAAAGGGAACTATTGGAAGAAACAGGAATTAAGGCTAACAAATATACGCCCCTGATTGAGCTACATACCAGCAATTCTGCTACCGATGAGCACGCCATAGTTTTCATAGCACAAGATTTATCTTTTCACGAATCAGAGCCTGAAGAAACGGAAATGCTGAAAGTAAGAAAAATACATTTTAACGATTTATTTGAAATGGTTCTTAGAGGAGAAATAACAGATGCGATCAGCGTTGCCGCTATATACAAGGCAAAAATATTGATTGACCGGAGAGAGATTTAAATGGATTCGGTGATTCGTTAATTCGTTGATGCGGTCACTAAAGTTCTTTTACCACAAAAGCAAATTTCAAATCAACGAATTAACGAATCTGCAAATCAACGAATCAAGAAATGGGAACAATCTTAGTTGAAGGAATAAGGCTTTACGCTTACCATGGTTGTCTGGAGGAAGAAGCCAGGATAGGAGGTAATTATATCGTAGATGTACGCTTGGAAACCGATTTTGAAAGAGCATCAACAACGGATGAACTTGACCAAACGATAGACTATGTTGACATCTATACCATTGTTAAAGAGCAGATGGCTATCCGGTCTAAACTTATTGAGCATGTCGGTAAAAGAATACTGGATCAGATTACAACAAAATTTAAAAGCCTGAAATATGCGGAAGTGAAGGTGATAAAACTTTCTCCTCCAATGAATGGAAATGTGGATCGGGTAAGTGTTATATTAAAATATGGAACAAACGGATCCAACTAAAAAGTGCTCTAAATGCAGCGCTGTATTTAACTGTAAACAAAGCGGAAACTGCTGGTGCGACGAGGTAAATCTATCTTTGGACACTTTGCTTCAGCTTAAAAAAGAATACAACAATTGCCTGTGCCCGGATTGCTTAAAGTCTTTTGAATCCGTTTAGGTTGTCTTTCAATGTCACAGGAGTTGGTGTCATACTCAGCTTTAGTTGATCCTGTTCCTACTTTATACAGCAAAAAGCAGTATTTGCCATGACAATATTAGAGGGTTGTTTTATACTTAACAATTTTATTGTTAAGTTTGCATTCAGAAACAAGGTCGCGTGGCCGAGCGGTTAGGCAGAGGTCTGCAAAACCTTCCACAACGGTTCAAATCCGTTCGCGACCTCGATGAATTCCTGAAGATGCGTGTCAAGTATAAAACTACTGACACGCATCTTTTCTTTTACTGACAAGAGTTTCAACAGAGGTGCCACTCCTGACTCAGTTCAAACAGATCAAAATAACTTATCATAAGTTTCTTGTCAAAGCATTAATTATACATTTTCTGAAATCTATGATTCATATCATAGTTTGTTGAAAACACAGCTTGTAAGTTTACAGTAAAAATAAAATGAACTTCTGCCCCGGGCATTAGGTATTCTATTTTTTTAAAGGAAAAAAAATTGCTGAGAAAGGGAAAATGGTAATGGCAAATTTGACAGATTTATTCTCATGAATCAGGCATCAGAAATATGGATTGCAAGGAACAGATTTTACAACATTGTCTATAAAATTTAACACCAAACGCAACATTGAAAAACCCCATTAACATATTGCAGGAAGAGCATAATTTATTGCTCCATGCAGTTGAAACAGCTAAGCACGTAAACGACTTAAAAGACAATGAATATTATTATGAGTTGATGCATGACCTGATTATTTTTTTTAGGAACTACACAGAAATTTATCACCACCCGAAAGAAGAAAATATATTATACCCGGTACTAAGGAGCCGCTCGGAAAATATGAGTGCGACCTTTATTCATGAAATATGCGACAATCATGAAGATTTCAAAGCCCTTGTTGCTGAAATAGAGAACCACTATGTTTTGCGTAATTACGCTTTTTTGCGCATAACGATGAAAAAATATTTAGACGAATTAACGGAGCATATTCATACTGAGAACCAAGTAATATTAAGTGTCGCAAAACAATTACTCTCGAAAGAGGAATCAGCAATGATTTACGATGAGTTCATGAAAGTAGACGAGAAATTTGGGGAAAAACAGGCGCTCAGAAAAGGTTATTTTAAATTATTGAATCAACTCGCTTAAATTATTAAAACAATTATTATGCAAAATAAAACGAAGATTATGGACGGCAATGAGGCTGCGGCTTACATTGCTTACAAAACCAGCGAAGTCTGCGCCATCTATCCAATCACTCCTTCATCTGCGATGGGTGAGTTTTGTGACGAATGGTCGGCCGAAGAAAAGACCAATGTATTTGGTGTCATTCCTAAAGTAATAGAAATGCAAAGTGAAGGAGGCGCTGCAGGTGCTGTTCACGGATCCTTGCAGGGCGGCGCTTTATCTGCCACGTTTACCTGTTCTCAAGGACTGTTGCTGATGATTCCGAACATGTATAAAATTGCCGGAGAACTCACGCCAACTGTATTTCATATCGCAGCCCGTTCGTTAGCCACACACGCCCTTTCCATTTTTGGAGATCACTCTGATGTAATGGCTGTCCGGCAAACCGGATGGGCCATGCTTTTCGGACGAAACTCGCAGGAAGCAATGGACATGGCTCTGATCTGCCAGGCCGCAACACTTAAATCTAAAATTCCTTTTCTCAATATTTTTGATGGATTCAGAACCTCTCATGAATTGACAAAAGTGAATGTTATTCCGGATGATATCATTTTAAAAATGATTGACGAAGAGGCTATTCTTGCTATCCGCAGACATGCCATGACACCCGATCGCCCTACCATCCGCGGTACCGCACAAAATCCGGATGTGTTCTTCCAAAGTCGGGAGGCCGGAAATACCTTTTACCTGAATGTTCCAGGTATCGTCAGTGATTTAATGAAAACATTCGCAGAGCTTACCGGAAGAGAATATAAATTGTATGAATATTTTGGGCATGAAAATCCTGATCGCATCGTCATCATCATGGGTTCAGGCGCCGGCACAGTACACGAAACGATCGACTTTCTAAACGAAAATGGAGAAAAAGTCGGATATGTTTATGTGCGTTTGTTCAGACCATTAGACGTAAAAGAATTCTTAAAAGCAATTCCTGCTTCAGTCAGGAAAATTTCTGTGCTCGATCGCTGCAAAGAACCGGGAAGCGTTGGAGAACCGCTCTATATGGATGTGGTCAATGCCTTTGCTGAAGAATGGAAAGGCGAAAGACCTGTTATTGTTGGTGGTCGTTATGGATTGGCATCAAAAGAATTTACGCCTGCCATGGTGAAAGGTATTTTCGACGAGTTGAAAAAAGAATCACCTAAAAATCATTTTACCATCGGAATTGATGATGACGTTACGTATTTAAGTTTGCCTTACGACAAAACTTTTTCTTTGGAAAATCAACATTTGTTCAGAGGATTATTCTTTGGATTGGGCGCAGACGGAACAGTGAGTGCAAACAAAAACTCCATCAAAATTATTGGAGAAACTACTGATAATTTTGTGCAGGGATATTTTGTTTACGACTCTAAAAAATCCGGTTCACTCACCGTTTCCCATTTACGATTTGGTAAAAAGCCGATGCGATCAACCTATCTCATCACATCTGCCAACTTCATTGCCTGCCACCATTATAATTATTTAACCAAATACGACATTCTGAAAGATGCTGCAGACGGTGCAACATTCTTATTGAATGCGCCCTTTGCCACAGAAGATGTTTGGCAAAAACTTCCGAAGAAAGTGCAGGAAGAAATCATTGAAAAGAAATTGAAGTTTTATGTTATCAATGCATCTAAAGTGGCCAGGGAAACAGGAATGGGTTCCCGTATCAACACCATTTTGCAAACCTGTTTCTTCGCTATCGCCGGTATTTTAACGAAAGAAGATGCGATACAAAAAATTAAAAACGCCATCAAAAAAACATATTCTGCAAAAGGCGAAAAAGTGGTTTTGAAAAATTATGAAGCTGTTGATAAGGCAATAGAAAACCTGAACGAAATTAATTATTCTGCACTCAAAACAGGAATGCTCGAAACAGAAAAATTAGTTCCGGATGCCGCGCCTGATTTCGTTAAAAATGTGTTGGGTAAAATACTGTCTTTCGACGGAGATGAGCTTCCTGTAAGCGCCTTCCCTGTTGATGGAATTTATCCGGTATCCACTACCAAATGGGAAAAACGAAACATCGCAGATAGCGTTCCGGTTTGGGATGCCGACCTCTGCTCCCAATGTGGAAAATGTTTTTTAATCTGTCCGCATGCAGCCATCCGTTGCAAGGTGTACGACAAGGAAAAACTTGCCGGGGCACCGGATACATTCAAGCATGTGAATCCGATTGGAAAAGAATTTGAAAAAGACAAAGAAGCATACACCTTACAGGTTTCGGTTGAAGATTGCACCGGTTGTAATTTATGTGTGGAATATTGCCCGATAGAAAGCAAGACAGTAGCAGGACACAAAGCTATCAACATGCAGAGCCAGGTTGCATTGAAAGATGCCGAGGTAAAAAACTGGGATTTCTTTTTAGACCTTCCTGAAATTGATCGTCTGCGTCTGAACAGAAATACAGTGAAAGGCACGCAACTGCTTCAACCTTTATTCGAGTTCTCGGGAGCCTGCTCCGGCTGTGGTGAAACACCATACGTAAAATTGCTTTCGCAGTTGTATGGCGACAGAATGGTGGTAGCCAACGCCACAGGTTGCTCTTCCATTTACGGAGGAAATTTACCTACAACTCCATGGACGACTAACAGCGATGGATGCGGTCCGGCATGGGCTAATTCCTTATTTGAAGACAATGCAGAATTCGGATTGGGAATCAAACTGGCGTTCGACAAGAAAACCGACATCGCCAAATTCCTGCTGCAAAATTTACGCAGCATTATCGGTGAAAATTTTGTAGATGAAATACTGAATGTAGATCAAAGTACAGAAGTCGGCATCCGACTGCAAAGAGCCAATGTAAAGGAATTGCGTAAAAGGATCGCACCACTCAATACCTTTGAAGCAAAACAACTGAATATCATTGCCGATCACCTCGTAAAGAAATCACATTGGATTATTGGTGGCGATGGATGGGCGTATGACATCGGTTTCGGTGGTCTCGACCATGTTTTGTCAACAGGCGAAAATGTGAACATACTCGTGCTCGACACAGAAGTGTATTCCAATACCGGCGGACAAAAATCGAAATCAACACCAGTTGGCGCCAGTGCTAAATTTTCGGTAAACGGAAAAACTACCGGCAAGAAAGATCTTGCGCTGCAAGCCATAGCGCACGGCTCAGCGTTCGTTGCACAGGTAGCCATGGGTGCTAATGACACGCATGCGGTGAGAGCCATCCAGGAAGCAGAAGCATTCCCGGGCCCATCACTTGTCATTGCCTACAGTCATTGTATCGCACACGGATACGATATGGCACAAGGCGCCGACCATCAGCAAAATGCCGTCAAGGCAGGCTACTGGCCGTTGTTCCGTTACAATCCTTTTAAAGTTAAAGGCGAACGTTTTTCACTTGACAGTAAAGAACCTTCTTTACCTCTGAAAGATTTCTTGTATCAGGAAACACGCTTTAGCATTCTAACGCGCCAAAATCCTGAGACTGCCGAAGTCCTGCTTAAATCAGCAGAAGACGGCGTGAGCAGCCATTGGGAAAGATTACTCGCGTTGAAAGCGCTGTAGTATTAGTGAAAAATAAAATGTTAAGAAGCCGTCTCAAAATTTTACTTTTGAGACGGCTTCTTTTTACTGGTCAAATGCATCATTACTATGAGATCCCTCCTGTGTCAGGATGACAAATGCAAACATTGAAAGCGAAGCGAGAGAAAGGGATCTTTAAATCTTAATTCAACAACCGGTAACATTGGTTGGCAATCTCCAGCTCCTCGTTGGTCGGCACCACCAATATCTTCACGTTCGAGTCGCTCGAATTTATTTCATACAATCCGTCCGTGCGACAATAAGAGAGCATGGCAATTTTAGGTTCAATGCCAAACATCAGGCTACTTTCGGCAGATGAGCCTGACCTACCCATCGTCTCACTGTAAAGTTTAGAAAATGTATCTTCAAAAATAGACCAATTGATTTCTTTTTCTAAACGAAATAAAGGATGCTTGTGATTTAATTGCTCCTCAAAAGTGGAGTAAAATCCTAATTGTGCGCGATTTTTTGGTTTTGATTGCATGCTTAAAATTGCAAGTTTTTTCGCAAAACGTGTAACTTTCTTGCAATTTTTTATTCACAATTTTCTGTTGAAAACATAGACACAATAAATGTTTTGTGTGTTTTTAAAGGTCGACTATTTATATGCTATCCTCTTTTTTAAATAATGTGTATGCGAATAAAGAATTATGGCCTGCCGTAATGAGTTTCAGTCTCGCTTACTTTCTTAAAGCCGGCGGAAGTTTCCTTGTAAGTGCCTTTTAATTGACCTATACGATTATAAGAAAATGTGGTAGCATAGTTTTCATTATTCAAAATGGCAGTCACCTGCCCTGTTTTTGGCTCATATACATATCCTGTCATTGGGGCATCAACAGGATGTATCATAAGATCATCAAAATAGGCTGCTGTAGTAGTTCCTAGGTTACCAACATAAACCTGTATGGCATTATTGCTTGCAGTTTGGTCAACCACCAGATTTACACTCATTAAAATCCAATTTCCTGCCTGTTTGTTTGAAATTTTATTACCAACATTATCGCGTCTGGCAGTTTCGGTAAAGATTGTAGCGCCGCTGGTATTTATTAATTTTGCCACCAGTACCGCCGCCGCAGGGCTGCTTTGATGTACCCACACACTTGCCCTGTAAGTCCTGCCTAGTATCAATCCATTAACAAGCCCGTCTTTAATCGCGTCAAAAGTTGGACCAGCAGTATTAGCTGGAACCGAGGCTATAAAATTGCCTGTGTGAGGGATAACAGAAGCACTTTGATACTGGCCACCCCTGACTTCACCTCCGAAGTGTACAGTGGTTCCTGTAGCTGTAGGAAATTTATCTTCAAATCCCGAATAAGCAAAACTTCTATAATTAGAGTTTGTAATAGATGCGAGAACGTAACTTTCATTATATCCGGTTTTACGTGCCGAATAAACCCCATTTATATCATACGATTCAAGCGGTTTAGAGTAACGATCATATCGGGTAACAGTACTCGAATTTTTCCAGTAAGGACTAGCAGGTACTGTAGGTATTCCATTTGTAAAATATTCTGCAAAATTATTAATTGCCCCATCAGCAGTTGTTGGTGATTGCCAAACATAGCTGGCAGATTTACGCCAAAGGTCGTTGGTAACTGGCAGGTCAGTGAAACTAGTATTATTATCACGGTAAATCCAGGCATTGGCCCATGTTTGCACATTTGCTCCAATTAATTGATATACACCGTCAATACTTTTATAGTAATAACTGGCAGCTTGCTGGCTTAACATGTTTTTATTATCGGTACTATAAATTTTAGACTTCATACCTGCGTAACCGGCTAAAGTATAAGCAGGAACCGACTTTTCTTTATACTTATCGCCCGAAGAATTCGTATACTCACTTTCTAAAATATTCCCGGTGGTGTAATCGAAACTAAGTGTGGTTTTTGTTTGTGTCAGGCCATTTTCAATGGTTGTTACAGATTCGGGAATAGTGGGATAATATATTTTACTGGTCCTGTAAATTTGTTCATACATAAATCCATCATCATTATTACTAACGGTGTTACTAAGTATTGATCCTTCTGTAAATTGCCCAAGGTCTCCAAATTTATTCGCCGCAGCATATGCAAAGGATGTTTCTCTAACCTTATTCCCTTTATTGTTGTATCTTTTTATGGAGCTTATGGCCCCTATCTGAGATGTATTTATGTCCATTTTTTCCTGATACATCTTATATCTAAGAGTAGGATACGCGACATTGCTACCATCTAAAATGGTGTTGGTAACTCTGGTAATCATATTCGAATTGGGTGTAACAAACTTGTATTCCGTTTTATCAAGGTAATCAGTAGCTGTTGTTAAATTTCCATTATAAACAGTTACAGTGCCATACATAACAGGCGTAAGCGGATAATCGTAATAATTATAAAAATAGGGATCAGTGCCTGTTTTAATAAAATCAGGTTCCATAGAACAAACACCGGAGCTTATTCCGGTAAAAGTTCCATCCTGAGTATAGGCATATTGCGACCTATATATATTGCCGTTTTCATCTGTGGTCGCTATTTGTTTTACACGTATATCACCGCCTAATTTGTTTCCGCCCAATATTTGCCCACTGATGCTGTTATAGGTATCCCTTTCATAAGTAATATTTATTTCTCCGCCTAAAGGTGTAACAATTTTATTTAATGACCATTGTGTACCGTCAGAGGTGGCAGCATGCGAATCCTTATTATTCGCACCTGCACTACTATACATTCCCCATCCGTCGAAGTAGAAAGGAGAATAATTGGTATTCGACATATATTGAAATGTATAGGGAGGCATTACCTGGATGTCATTTTTCCCCATCAGGTATACACTTTTTAATGTAAGTTTTCCTTTGAGCGTTGTGGTTGCTGCGAGATCAAAGGAGTTAAGCGTCCCCTGGCAGAGTTCGTTTACATCTCCCGGTGCATAATAATAGAATAGTACTCTTTTAAGCTGATTGGCTGTAATAAAAGTTCGTGCATTTGTAGTAATATCATAATTATCCCACACGTCACTAAAAGTATCGCCGTTTTTTAATTTTGCAAGATCATTCGATGTACCTGTATATACACAATTGATACCGGTAGGGCTTATGAGGTTGTTATAATCTTCGTTTTTTAACAAAATGATTTCCGATAATTTTAAAGAGGAGGAGGGGTCAGCTACTTGTATATGTTCCAAAGTGGTAGCATAAGCGCCTGAATTGTAATGTCCTTTTCCATCCGACCTTTCCCCGGTAACAAACATGGCAGTATGTGAGCGCGTTGAAATGGTCCTTAAATAATACGTCTCTTTTATGCCTTCCATATATTGAATTGAACCATCTGCAGCAGGATTAAAGTTATAATTCGTATATGGCGACCTCCATTTATAGTTGGAAGCAAATTTTCCATACTCCAGTTTTACATAATAGCCCCAATCGGCATCATCAAGAATCCCTGTTTCTCCCCGATCAACAAAGTCAGGACCGGTAATGGCCGTTAATAACCAATTTACAGCGTATGGATTATTCAACTTACTCCAACAACTTGACACGGGAGTTGTTTTATTGGAAAATATTAATTGGTTTTTGTTATAAACAGGTAATGCATAATGATAGGTTAATCCATCGTTTCTGGTTATTGAAAAACCGCCAATACCACTGCCGGGCAAGGCATTTCTAAAAGCAGTTCTTTGAGCCAGGGTTTTGCAATCTATAAATCCGGCGGTAACAGCCACCCCTGAGGATATTTCCGTATTACTGAACCAATTAATAAAACGGTTTTGGGCCAGGTGGTTACTTTTCAACCCATCTCTATCCGCTTCTGTCTGGTTATTCGTAAACAGGTTATTATCGGTTAATGTGTAATCCAGGTAATTATTTCTTGCAATACCATAAACCGGATTCGTTATCGTACCCGTATTGCCTTTATGATAAGTATAGGCATTGGAATTATCGCCATCATATTTAAAGTGTACTTTTGTCGCCGAACTCAAAAAGGGCACTAGTTCGAACCGGTTGCTGTTGGCATCTCCACGGGTTGGAAAAGCCAGGGTTCCAACATCATGCCTGTAAGGTTTTATACTTCCTGAAACCCCGTCTCCCATCACATTATACTGATCATAACTGATGCTGGTTGGATTGATAACATAGCCTCTGTTAACCGGGCTGCTGGCATCATCACCAATATACATGTGCATATCACTGGCAGCAATAGTCGTGTTTAGCTCATAAAACTGATTTATGTCCGTTTTCGGGCCACCAGCCTGTGTTACATATGGGCCACCCGATGGAGTACCTTTTTCCCGGATATCCCCTAAATATAAAGCTCCATATAGATATTCTCCTTTCGTGCTGTTCAGGTAATAATGATATCCCTGGAGAAAATACATATAACTCCAGGGTGGATTGGTCCAATCACTTTTATTAACTGATTTTGTTCCGGAAGATGCCATGCTTTGTAAAGCGCCGGTGGTAGCCAAAAAAGTGGTGCCGATATTTAACGAAACTCCAACCGCAGCGCCTGCTTCCGCGCCTAAAGCTGCAGTCAGTAAAGTACCATCACCAATCCCCGTGGTTGCAATGTCAATTAAGCCCAGAGCTACACCAACAGGGTCTACGCTTACTCCCTGCTTGTTCCATGTTACTCCGGCAACGGTTAGCCCTGCTTCAGACCCAAAGCCAACTTCTAATGATCCTAATGTAAGCGCCCCTCCGAATCCTTTTTCAGAATCATAAGTGATATGGTATAATATTGCATTTAAGGAAACCCCCCATCCTCCGGGAGCCGATACGTTGGTATTTAGTATTTCCAAACCATTAAAGTCATCCGGATATTGCGATGCTTGTCTTTGAATAGCCCCGGGATTAACATTCCATCCCAATCCTGCCCAGGATGCTTCCTGATCCAATGAAATTCCTGCATGGTAGGACAATGGAAGTGCAAAGCCACCTTCAGGTCCCGGTACTTGCAGTATGGGAATATTAAACGTAAAATCACCAGTAACCAGGTTGACCATATCGGTAGTCGCCATCGGTTCATACGATGAATATTCCGGCTGAAAGGCACTGCTAACAGCATAAGAAACAGATGGGAAAAAGATGGAATTGGAAATTGCTGTAAGCAATAAAACGGCAAGTCCTTTTTTTAATTTAGTTCTCATTGGAGTGATGGTTTAAATTGAATTTCATTTCAGGTGTATTATTAAGATCCTCCATTGCAAAACGGAAGGTGTTATTGCCAACAGGGATTCCAAATTCTTTCAGATTAAAATCTACAGAAGAAGCATTATTGATTTTTGTAGCATCGAAAGCAAACAGCATCGCGGTTGAATGGGTACTTCCATACATCCTCGGGTAAATAGATTCTGTCACAGGTAAGGTGTCTTTATTTGACGTAACCAAGTTCACATAATTCCCCATGTTAAAAGACAGGCGGTTGAGCATTTCTCCGAATAAAACTTTATCGGAAGAAAATCGGTTTAAAATATCCTGATTATTGTATTCCATAGACAGCATGAAATGAATGATTCCCCGATACCTTTTTTTAATTTCAGCAACAGAATCCATAGTGGGTTTGTCCATTGTTCTCAGTCTTTGTTCTGTTAAAAGGTCAACAGGACGGTAATACACGGTAATTTTATAGTTATTGATAGTTACTTCTTTTAAGAGGCCGTTGCCGGGATCCGCAATATATTTTTTTAATTCATCCGGGCTTAGCTTTTCTTTTGTGCATGCCATGCTGAAGAGTAAAAAAACAAGTGCTATAACCGGAGTACATTTCATTTCTTTTATTTTTCGCTGTTGGCACCTTCTATAATGGGATCGGTTATATTTATTACTTCATCTGCATATATGACATTGCCGGAGGAATTCGCACCAAAAATAATTTTATAGTGATGCGTTTTTCCATACTGTTTTATATAGTTATTCAACTTGTTTAAAACAATGGTTGCTGCTTTTACTTCCTCCTCTTTTGCTTTTGCCTGAACAGCTTCTTTGTACTGCATATATTGCTGTTGTTTGTTATTCAGTAATTCTTCGTTCAGCTTTCTTTCTTTTTCACTCATAGTCACGCGATCCTTTTCGTACTTCTTCATGGCTCTCTCAAATTCACCTGAAAGCGTATCCAGGTTGGCCTGACTCTTTTTCGTTTTCTCTCCCAATTCTTTTCTAAGCGCCATCATATCATTGTACTTTTCAACCAGCTTCCCGCTATCCACATAGGCGAGTTTTTCTGATTTGGACAACAGCAGTCCTGCCAGTATAATAACCCCTAATAAAGCCACGCAGGAAATAATTAAAGCACTGTTAAAATTGTTTTTCATATATGTTTTAATTTATTATTTAAAAATAAATTCCAAAGTTTAATTCTATTCGAATAAGGGGCCACAAAAAACCGTCAAGCTTTGGAACAACTATCGGGTCTTTTCCTAAGCCATATTGCGTTCCATTACCATATCCAATCAGTGGCTCAAAAGCAAAATAATCGGTTCCGAATTTATATCCTAAGTCGATTCCACCTCCCGATGCCGTCCCCTTGTTTTCAAAAATATTATCATCAGATTTGCTAAAATAACGTTCCGTAATAAAGTACTGTTTAAAAAAAGCGCCTAGAAAAAATCCCATTGGAGCTTGACTATTTTCCTCATTAAAAGTAAAAGGATACACTCTGGCTTCCGGCGTAAAGGCAAATCCGATGTAATGCATCTCGTAAGTATAGGATGGTGAAATCATTTCGGTAATGAAAAAGTGACCATACTCAATACCCATTCTCAGCGACAAATTTTTATTTAAAGCCCGTTCGTAAGATACAGCATAGCTATACGGTTTAGTTGTAATATTGCTATACAATTTAGTTGTAGCATTACTCGAAAAATTTTCTAAGAAGCTTGCAATAAGGCTGAACCCATTAACTGAAATACAATTTTTTGCATCCTGGGCTTTTGCTGAAGTATTCAGTAATACAAGTAAAAAAAGCAGGGTACTTATTTTCATATGCTTACAGATTATTTAGTTTTTATAATTTTAGCTGTCCATTCTTCACTTAAATCAATAGTTGTATACATACCTCCCATAGCGCCAATGATATTGGGTGAAATTACTGTGAGTGCAATTCTCCATGCATCGGTAAAACTAAACCAGGTAAAGTCGCTTAATTTATAAGCTATTATTTTTTTTTCTTTTTTTTCTTTCACCTTTATAAACAAAGAATCTATTGATATTTTAACCAACTCTCCTTTTTTACTATCATCCTGAGAATACCGGGTTTTGAACCAGAACGTTTTGTTTTCCTTAAGTAAAATTTTTCTATTCGATTCTTCTTTCCTGAACTCAATATAAAATTTTCCGGCAGCAGTATCTTTTTTTGTTTTTTGAACCTGAAACCTTTGCCCAAATGCAGAAGTTGAAAGTAATTTTAGCACTACGATACATATAAAAAAAAATCTTTGAGTTTTCAATTTTTACGCTTTCTATTGGTACACTAGCTTGTTTAATTATTCAATAATTTCTTTAATCATATAACAGAACATCTTTTCGGAAAAATAACCTGAACAAAAATGTCCATTTCATCTTTTTCGGATTAGTATAAACGAGCCAATAATTTCATTTTCAGAATTCTTTAATACTTCCCCTTTTTTTACTTTATACCTCAATGTATCTGGAGGGACACTCTAACTTTCTATAATTGAAATTCTAACCATATACCCCTCGCAAATACTAAAGGAATTGCTTTCATACTTTAGTATTCCAATTTTACCACTGACCGCTTTTCCATCTTTTCATTGAGTTTTCTTGCATTTCTTTAACAATTTCTTCATCTTTGAACATATCTAGCCAAAACTTGGATCTTTTAATAACAGTTAAAGGATAGTAATACCAAAAACTCATTAATATTTCTCTACCACCATATGATAATGTTTTAGGATTCCCGGTACGTTCAACAAGGACCTCAATATGCGAAGCTGCATAAAAATTTACTCCGGTTAAATTTCTTGTTCCGGTAATCCACACAGCTTTATCCGAGTATGGGTCGCGATTCGGAGTTTCCAGATACATTGCACAAACAATGGCCAGCAGGTGTTTTTTATCCTCATTATAAATAATGGTATCGATCCACCATTTCCTGGTATCATAGGCCAGGGGTGAATAGGGAAAATTCCCCCAGGCAAACAGGGTATCCTCCAATGCTTTTTTATCTGCCTCATACAATCTTTTAT
>OLLH01000033.1_pt1 | contig 54546 bp, 64 predicted proteins | sample 1604451 | NCBI WGS metagenome assembly OLLH01 (sample SAMEA104055714, study PRJEB20765) | soil metagenome | isolation source: soil
CATCCAATTGGCTTTTTCACTGTTACACCAGGCACTATCAGATTGCATTTTTGATTGAGCGGATTGCAAATCGTTGGGTGAAACAGCTCCGACTGTTTTAGAAGTACTCAGAAGTCGGTAATAACTATCCTTGCTTGCACTGAATGATGCCTGTGCTTTTATGTATCTTGCCTGTGCCGCCAGATTATTTTGTTCCACTTCGGGCGCTTCCATCTCCATTAGCACCTGTCCTTGTTTTACTTCCGTTCCTATATCTACAGGAATATTTTTTATATATCCTGTAACTTTCGGATAAATGTTAACGGATTCATACGCGTTGAGCTGGGCAGGCAAGCGCAAAATATTTCCCAGTGCTTGTTCTTTTACGTTATACAACGAAAATGTTTTTGCATTCAGTGAAGAAGAATTTTTATTCGATATTGCTGCTTCATTTCTGGAACATGAAATCCATATTACGGAAGGGAAGCAGACTGCTATGAGCAGGAAAGTTATTTTTTTCATTTTATAGAGTTTTTTGGTTAGGTATTTCGGGTAGTAAAGAAGGATCTTCAAATGAAGATTTTTGCTGAGCGAGAGAATAGATCAAGGGCACAATGAATAATGCAGCAATCATAGATGCAGCCAAACCGCCAATTACCGCTCTTCCAAGAGGCGCGGTTTGATCACCTGCTTCGCCTAATCCGCTTGCCATGGGAATCATTCCGGCAATCATGGCAAAGCCAGTCATCAGGATTGGACGCAAACGTATGGATGCACTTACTTTTGCCGCTTCCAAAGCATTATGATTTTGCAGGCGCAGTTCTTCGGCATTGGTAACAATTAATATTGCATTCGCAACCGATATGCCAATCGCCATAATAATTCCCATATACGATTGAAGATTGAGTGTTGAGCCGGTCAGTAATAAAAACAGGAGTGAGCCAAACAAGACAGCCGGTAATGTTGATAAAACGATTAACGAAAGTTTAAATGATTGGTAACTGGCTGTGAGCAACAATAAAATAATAATAATAGCTGCTAATAATCCGCTTTGCAAACTTGAAAATGTTTCTGTTAACAAACCTGACATTCCTTTTACTTCCATCTTCAATCCTGCTGGTAATTCGCCAATTTCATTGATTGCTTTTTGAACTTCGTTAGTTGCCGATGCAAGGTCTTTTTTATGAATGTTGGCACTTACTGTCAGAAAACGTCTGGGTCCTGAACGGTCATATTCTCCCGGAATAGTATCAATAGAAAATGAGGCTACATCCGAAAGAATAGGGCGATTCATGCCTTTTACAAGTGGTACGGATTTTATCTGGCTCATGTCATTCATCATATACTCAGGCACCTCTACCTGAACCTGATAAGTGTAAGCGACTTTCTCATCTAGCCATTGATTTTTTTCAGTAAAGCGACTGGATGAAGTAGCATCGGTCAGTGATCTGACTACTTCATTTAAATTTAAACCCATTTGTGCAATCTTCAAACGGTCAAAGTTGACACGTATGGTGGGAAATTTAAGCGGCTGTTGAATTTGCACATCACGCAAATAGGAAACGGATTTAAGTTTTTGAACCAGTTTATTAGCATATTCTTCTATGCCACTCATGTTTTTTCCTGCTACCCGAATTTCAATAGGCGTGGATGCACCCTGGCTCATAATTTTTTCGGTAAGCTCGATCGGTTCAAAGCTCAGGCGCATCTCGGGAAATACTTTATGAATATTCCCTCGCAGTTTTTCTTTCAGATCATCTAGATTTGTTTTGTAATCTTCCTTCAAACCAACTTGAATTACGGCTTCGTGCGTACCGGTGTTAAAAATGTACAGATTGCTTGTTCCATAACTGCTCGGTATCAAACCAACATAGCAGGAACTGATGGATACATGATTGTCAACCGAAGAATCAATAATCGCTAAGACCTTATGCACTGCTTCTTCGGTGCGCTCAAGACGAGTGCCATCCGGTTCACGTATGCGTAATTGAAACTGCCCCGAATTAATTTTCGGCAGCATATCTTTCCCGATAAAATAAAAACAAAGTCCTGTGGCAATAAGCGTGAATGCAAAATAAGCTACTACCCACCTGTTTCTCTTAAGAAATAGTTTTTCTAATCGCTGCATGAAACTGATTTTTATTTTTTCGAAAAAATCATTTTTTTCAGGATGCTTCAATTCATTCTTGAGATGAAGATTCACTTCTTTTACTTCCTCATTATTAAGCGCTAATCCGGCATGGGCGTGCTCTTGTCCATGTTTGTATTGAAATTTTTCTGCTTTTAAAATCCAATTTGAAAGTACCGGCACTAAAGTTTGTGCAGCAAAATAGGATATGATCATTGCGAAACCAATGGATAAAGACAGAGGAAGAAACATTGCCTTGGGAACACCACTCATTACAAATGAAGGAGCAAACACCGCCAGAATGCAAAGCAGGATTAAGAGTAATGGAAATGATATTTCTTTGCAAGCTTCGTAGATTGCCAGCCGTTTACTTTTTCCCATTTCTAAATGCTGGTGAATATTTTCTATAGTTACAGTTGACATATCTACCAATATTCCTATGGCAAGTGACAGCCCGCTCAAAGTCATAATGTTGATGGTTTGCCCTGCTAATTTTAAAAACACCAAAGAGCCTATAACAGAAACAGGGATAGTAATAGCGACAATGAGTGAACTGCGCCAATCGCGTAAAAATAACAGCACCATCAGGCTCGTTAGCAGAGCGCCAAGTGCGCCTTCTGTAACCAAACTTTTTACTGCGTTAATTACAAAAACAGACTGATCAAATTCATAAGAGATATTTACATCATCCGGCAAAAGACTTTTCATCTCAGGCAGTCGGCTCTTCAACGTATTTACCACCTCCCATGTAGAAGCTTCGGCTGTCTTCACTACCGGCATATATACTGATCGTTTGCCATTAATAAGGGCATAATCAACTGTAACATCGGCAGCATCTTCTACTTTGCCGATATCGTGAATAAAAATAGTAGAAAGCCCATTGGTAACAAGAGGGATGTTCCCAAAGTCTTCGACTGTTTTTTCTAAAGAATTATTGGTAGTGATGTACATAGTATTCCTGATACGGACATTTCCGGAAGGAGTCATGACATTATTTTTTGCAAGTGCTTCCACCACTTCATCGGGCGTAATATTGTAACTGCGGAGTTTTTGCGGATCAACATTTATTACTATTGAACGGCTGTTCGCTCCGAATGCCGGAGGAGCTGTTAATCCAGGTACAGTTGAAAACATGGGCCTGATACGTGTAGACACGAGATCATAAATATCTTTCAGCGAGCGGGTTTTGCTGCTGAATACTAATTCGCCTACAGGCAATGAAGAAGCATCAAAACGCAACACCTGAGGCGGTAATGCTCCAGGCGGAAAAAATTTCATCGCCCTGCTTACCTGCAACGCAACTTGCGCTGATGCTTCTGCCATATCGGTGTTTTCGTAAAATGAAAGTTTCAAAAGCGTGAGTCCCTGGATATTTTTACTTTGAATACTTTTTACTCCCGTTATATATAGAAATTGATCTTGAAGACGCGTGGCAAAGAATCCTTCCATTTGCTGAGGAGACATGCCCCCATAAGGTTCAATAACATAGATGGTAGGTAAATTAAGTTTTGGAAAAATATCAATCGGAATGGAGAAAATAGCTATTACTGAAAATAATAATAGTCCAAGAAATATTACAATGATGCTGATAGGTTTTTTAAGTGCGAAGGATAGCATAGATTATTATTTAAATTGAGTCAAAAAATTATTTAATGTGTTATTCGTGACTGCCTTTTGTAGTAAGGTGTTTAATAAATCAGACTGGGTTTCCACTGCATCTGTTTCCGCCCTGTAAAGCAAATAGGAGGCATCAGTAAGTTCTGTGATATTGGCGAGTCCCGCATTGTATTGTGCTGACTTTTGAGAAAAAGCATTTTGCGCTGCTCTCAATTGAATCGGAATTTCTTTTTCTCTGTCCATCACCGCCTGAATTCCAATATCTGCCTGTTGTAATTGATTTTCTAAAAGTAATTTTTGCCCTAACATTTCTTCACGCACCGCTTCGGTTTGGTAATATTGGATGGCGACTTTATCTTTTTGATGAACTACATCAATGATGTTATATGTTAATGCCAATCCGGTCATATAATTATACCGGCTGTAATTTAATCCTGTAGATAAATCTCCATAAACATCTTTTGAAGAAAGACTAGATCCTCGCATCCATGCCCCACCAACCAAATATATTTTCGGGAGATAACTTTTCTTAATTAACTTTTCCTGAGACATGGCATAGTCCCAACGACTGTTATAATAAGAGAGCAAAGGATTGCTGCTGTTTACTGAATCGCTTGATACATTTATCTTTAGTTGATCTATTATTGCATCAGGCAAATGATATAAAGAGGTATCTATTTCAAAATCGCTACTCTTGAAGCCGGTATAATAGACAAGTTCTGATTTTAACTTATTATATTTTTCAAGAGTTTGTATGTATTGAATTTTTGCTTTTGAAACTTCGGCATTTGCAACGGAGGAATCAACCCCTGCTTTTATACCGCTTCCTGTGTACGCTTTTATGTAATTATATAAAACCTGATAGCGTTCAATGTTTTTTTTCTGGGCATTGGTCAGTAATCTATACCGGAGCAAGTCAAAATATAATTGAGCAACATGAAATTGCAATGAATAAGACGTTACCTCATAATCCGTTTTGCTCGTATTGGCAAGTGATTTAGCAGATTCGATACGCGCATGGCTCAAACCGAAATTAAATAGCTCGTGTTCCATATATGCTGCTCCAATATTTCCTGAAAAGACATCCGTGTTATTATTTGCTCTTATCCCTCCTGACGTAGAGGGAATTATACTCATCGGAAAATAAGATCCTCCCATACCATTATCTGTACCTAAATCTATTTGGTCGTGAAGTTTTAATGATGGCAAACGTTGGTCTTTTGCATCTCTGACAGATGCGTTAGCACTCTCTATTTGGAATTGCTTTGTTTTTAAGGCAGGGTAGTTTTTCATTGCTGAATCAATTGCATACTTCAAACTAATAATTGTTTTTGTCTGCGCTAAGCATACAGACCCAATACTGAACAGTATCACACATACTGTAATTACGTAATAACATTTTTTAAAATACATATTCATTTTTATATTTGTTTTTCTCTTTGTTCTATGTTTTTCCTGATGTACTCAATAGCTTCACCAACCGTGCTGATTTTTTCTTCCTCCTCATCTGGAATTCTGATATTAAATTCATCTTCAAATTCCATGACGAGCTCAACCAAATCAAGCGAATCAGCGCCAAGGTCATTCATAAAGCTTGACTGTAAAGTAATTTCTTTTTCGTTCACTCCGAATTTATCATAAATGATCGCTTTTACTTTTCCCTCTATGTCTGCTGCTTTTGTCATTTTAATATAATTTTTATACTGCTTTCATGTCTGAGATTATATATAGCATTATAGCATTATCACCCCTATTATGATAAGTACGATTGCAAAGATTCTCTTCATCAAATCCTCAGATAATCCTATTGCCATTTTCCCACCAATAAATCCACCGATAATAAATCCGATGCAGATTATAATAGCAGACTTCATATCAACAAACTCTTTCTGATAGTAAGAATATACTGCCAGTATACCGATTGGAGGAACAAGTAACGCAAGAGTTGTACCTTGTGCAGTATGCTGGCTGAATCCAAAAATAAAAACTAAAGCAGGGACAATAATAACGCCACCTCCAATACCAACAAGACCGCTAAAGTATCCGGCAATAATTCCAAGAAAGAGTAACCCAATAAATGTGTAAGGATTCATCGTTATTAACGATAATGTTAAATTTATTTTGAAGGAAATTCCTCTTTTCAAGAGGCACAATTGATTCTTAACAATAATCAATTCAGAGCAGGAGGGGCACGGGAGGGAATCAAGCCAGTACAAAAACAATACAGACGTTGTTCTGCAAAAGGTATTATAAAATTAAATGACTTTTTAAAATATATTTTATTCTGATTAAATGTATCAAAAAGAAATTTGTGATCATCTTCTTTCACACTTCTTCTATTCCTTACATCCGTGTTAACTGGCAGTGCCGTGCTTATTTTTGAGAAAGGAAAATAGTTACATGCAAATTCGCAATTACTAAATTTCTGGAATGTGTATGCTGAAATATTATTATTTGATTTTCCAATTGAAGAAAAATGCAGGAAAGAGAAGACAGTTACAGAAAGAAATATTAATATATATTTTTTAAAACTTCGCATGCTTTTCTAATTCTATGACACTCATGATTTAAAATCAAAGATACATCTTTTTTTAACTTTCTCTTAAATTGCTATTTGTGCCAAATTAAAGTAGCAAAGCGCGTAATTCCCAGATTATGAACATAAACTTGCCCCGATGCGAATTCACGCAAAGAGGTCTCCGTGCTTTGTCCATGGGATGAACGTGAAAGCAGCAAGTAGTAGCAGAAAAACAATTGTGAAATGAAAACACCTTCTCTCATGGAGGCTGATAGAAAAATACAAAGTAATCTTTTTTTAAAATTACTTACTGTTAAAAAATCGGTAAAAATTTTTTAACATAAATTTAACATTGAAATAATGATCTGGTAGGAGTAATTCATTTTCTTTGTCAAAAAAAAACGTTCCTATGAAAATCACAAAACACATTTTAGTAATTGCAGCATTTCTTACATTAAGTAATTATCTGGCTGCGCAAGAAACAGACTTCAAACCATCCGGCAATCTTTACGGGTATGTTTTTGGAGATTATGCTAACAAGGTAAATAATGATACACTTCTGCGAGGAGGCGGAAATGTGCAATACAAGGGAACGAGTCCTTTGAACTCTGGTAATGTAATTTCTGCTTCTAATCCTGCTGCTACTGCAGTAGGTACTCAAACCAACGCTTTTCAAATCAGACGGATGTATTTGGGCTATGATTACAAATTTGCTCCGAATTTTACTGCGTCTGTAGTTTTAGCCAACGAACAAAATGTTGATGGAAATGGCAAAAATACTGTATATGTAAAATATGCCAACGTGAAATGCTCAAATATTTTTAAGCTTAAGAATACTGACCTTGTACTCGGACAATACCAAACAGCTTCTTTTGCTACTCCGAATGGTACGGAGCCTTTGTGGGCTTACCGTTCAATAGAAAGAACGATCATGGATTTGCATAATACAGATGGCTCTACTGATCTGGGAGCTTCATTGCAAGGAAAAATATGGTCTCAACAGGCTCCCGATTCTGTGAAACCTATGTTCATCGGTTATGCGCTTCAGGTAGGAAATAATAACAGTGCAACCCCAAATGCTAGTAACTACAAAAAAGGTAGAGTTAATTTATTTGTAAATACCTTAAGCCAAAAACTTACAATCGGTTTGTATGGAGATTATGTAGTACAGCAGCTTACCCCCTACAGGACTTCCAACATGACCTTGAAAGTATATGCCGCTTATACTACCGAATTGTTCAGAGTAGGAGCGGAAGTGTTTCAACAAACAAATAAAAATTCAGATATCTATAAAGTATCTTCCAATGGTGTAATACCTGCAACTGCAACAAATGATACTTCGAGCGGAATACAAATGGGATGGTCTGTGTTCGCATCCGGAAGGATCATAAAGAATAAATTAAATATTTTTGTGAGAATGGATATGTATAATCCCAATACAAAATTTAATAAGAATAATGTTTATTCAAAGGCTTATGCAGGCATAACCGGCAGTAATTTAACTACCGCTACTTTCTATACCCAAACATTTTATACTGCTGGTATTGACTGGACTCCTAACCCAAGAATTCACTTCATGCCAAACATTTGGTATAATGGATACAAAACTATGATGAGTACGGGAGGAACAGGTAATGATTTATCTGCCAGAGTAAAAAGTGATAATGATTTTGTATACCGCTTAACATTCTATTACATTTTTAATGGCGCTAAGAAAGTCAGCAATAATGGGATGGATTTTTAATTTAAATAACAATAAGGAGAATTATGAAAAAAGTAGTGACCTTTGGAGAAATCATGCTTCGTCTTTCCACGCCCCGTTTCGAAAGATTTATTCAAGCAAATAGTTTTGATGTAAATTATGGTGGTGGTGAGGCAAATGTAGCTGTTTCTCTTGCCAACTATGGTATTCCTGTAGAGTTTGTATCAAGAATTCCTAAAAATGAAATAGGCATTGCCGCACTTTCATCATTGAGGAAATACAATGTAGGCACTTCACACATGCTTTATGGTGGTGAGCGCTTAGGGATTTATTTTCTGGAAGCCGGTGTTGTTGCTCGTGCAAGTAAGGTAGTTTACGACAGAGCTTATGCTTCTGTAAATGATATTAAGCCGGGCATGATTGACTGGAAAACGATATTTAAAGATACGCAATGGTTTCATTGGACAGGTATTACTCCTGCCTTATCTCAAAACCTTGCAGATTCTTGTTTGGAAGCTATTAAAGTAGCGAATGAAATGGGAGTCACCGTTTCTACGGATCTTAACTTCAGAAAAAATCTTTGGAAATATGGTAAAAAAGCAGGCGAAGTAATGCCTGCACTTGTTGAAGGTTGCGATGTAATCCTTGGTAATGAAGAAGATGCCGAAACAGTATTTGGTATCAAACCGGAAGGATACGATGTAACGAAAGGCCATGCTGAAGCAAAAGAATTCAAATCTGTATGTGTGCAGTTAATGAAAAAATTTCCCAGAGCTAAAAAAGTAATCGTTACATTAAGAGGTTCAATAAGTGCTTCTCATAACTCATGGTCTGGCGTTTTGTATGATGGAAAGACATTGTTCGAAGCTCCAACTTACCAGATCACACATATTGTTGACCGTGTAGGCGGAGGAGATTCATTCATGGGTGGTTTAGTTGCAGGATTGATTAATTACCCTGGTGATGATCAAAAAGCATTGAACTTTGCGGTAGCTGCTTCTATGTTGAAACATACTATACATGGCGACTTTAACCTGGTTACATTGGATGAAGTTGAGAAGCTTATGAGCGGAGATGCTTCAGGAAGAGTATCAAGATAATTTCTAATACTAATTTACATTTTAAACCTAAAACGAAGTGGCTAGATTTACAAGAATACAAGTAGCATTAAAAATGGCTGAATCAGGAATGGTTCCTGTCTTTTTTCACAAAGACCTTGAAACATGCAAACAAGTGCTTGAAGCATGTTATAAAGGAGGCGTAAGAGTTTTTGAATTTACTAATCGTGGCGATTTTGCTCATGAAACATTCGGAGCATTAATCAAATATGCAGAAAAAGAACTTCCTGAAATGATTTTAGGGATAGGATCCGTAATTGATGCCGGGACTACTTCCTTATACATTCAGTTGGGAACCAATTTCGTAGTTTCTCCTATTTTGAATGCAGATATGGCCAGAACATGTAACCGCAGAAAAATTCTATGGTCTCCCGGTTGCGGTTCATTAACCGAAATTTCTTACGCAGAAGAACTAGGTGCTGAAGTAGTTAAAATTTTCCCTGGTTCCTCAGTAGGGGGACCTAAGTTTGTTGAAGCCATCAAAGGTCCTTTCTCATGGTCAAGCATTATGCCTACAGGCGGTGTAGAACCAACAAAAGAAAATCTTAAAGGTTGGTTTAAAGCTGGTGTAACATGCGTAGGTATGGGATCTCAACTGATCACCAAAGACATTATAGCAAATAAAGAGTATGCTACTCTTGAAAAAAATTGCAAAGCAGCTTTGGATATTATTGTAAAATTAAAATCTTCTAAATAAGCAAAATTGTAAAATACAGGGTAAAGGAAAATTTGGAAAAAGCAAGCGCAAAGGCGAAAAAAAAAAGTAAATGACCATATCTATAGATGGCTTTCTTTCATTAATTGCGGCTTTGGCGCGACGTGTCTTAGAGCGTGAAGGCATAAAAACACTTAAACAATTAAAGATTAACATTGAAAAAATAAGAATATTTTAATAGGTTTGTGTTTACAAGGTTTATCATTAAAGAATTGTAAAAAACCGATGAAGCATTTACAACAGACATGGCGATGGTTTGGCCCGAAAGATCCGGTAAGCCTTAGTGACATCCGTCAGGCTGGTGCCACAGGTATTGTCAGTGCACTTCACCACATTTCAAATGGGGACGTATGGAGTATCGAAGACATTCAAATCAGAAAAAGCATGATTGAAAAAGCGGGTTTTCAGTGGTCTGTTGTGGAGAGCATTCCTGTGCATGAAGATATCAAAAAGCAAAAGTCGGGCTTTGAGCGGTATGTAAAAAATTATCAGCAGAGTATTGTCAACCTTGCCCGATGCGGCATTACTACGGTTTGCTACAACTTTATGCCGGTGCTGGACTGGACACGGACCGATCTTTCCTATACAATATATGATGGTTCGAAAGCATTACGTTTTGATGCCATTGCTCTGGCAGCATTTGATTTGTTTATATTGAAACGTAAGGATGCCAATAGACACTATACGGAGAAAAGAAACGATCAAGCCAAAAGGTATTATAATGAATTAAGTGAAGAAGGGATTCAACTCCTTCAGAAAAATATTCTTGCCGGATTGCCGGGGGCAGAAGAAGGCTATACTGTTGAAGCTTTTAGAGGAATGCTGGATGAGTATGCCGGCATTGACAAAGGGAAGCTACGGAATCATCTGTGTGATTTTATCAAAGCAATTGCTCCGGTGGCAGAGCAGGAAGGTGTCAAACTTTCTATTCATCCGGATGATCCTCCATTTCCAATTTTAGGCTTACCACGGGTAGTCAGTACCGAGAGTGATGTTATGCAGATCCTGGCTGCTTTTGATTCGCCGATTAACGGCATTTGTTTTTGTACCGGCTCCTTTGGTGTTCGTGCAGACAATGATTTGCCCGGCATGGCGCAACGTTTTGGCAGTAGAATTAATTTCGTTCATCTCAGGAGCACGAAGCGCGATGAGGACGGAAATTTTTATGAAGCAGATCATCTGGATGGTGATGTAGACATGCCTGCAGTAATGTATGCATTGGTTGAGGAGCAACAGAAAAGACAGGAGTCCATTCCCTTCCGACCGGATCACGGCCATCAGATGCTGGATGACCTGAACAAGAAAACCAATCCCGGTTATTCGGCCATTGGAAGATTAAGAGGCCTTGCTGAATTGCGTGGTCTTGAATCCGGCATCCATCACATGATAAAAAACCATTAATATCATAATAGGAAATACTATTTAGCATGGCAACAAATATTTCAAAAATTAACATTGATAAACTGTATTGGTTAGTTCTATTTTATTTTAAAGTAGATAATCTTTGTAACCTGTGATGAAAAATTACTCCTTATAAAACAACCATTTACCAATCTCTTTATAGCTCACTTTTTTACCATACATTAAAATACCGGTACGGTATATCTTAGCGGCAATCCAGGTAGCTACAACAAAGCCAACAATCAAAAAAGACATGGATAAAAATACCTCGTAAGCAGGAACACCGAAAGGAATACGCATCATCATTACAACGGGAGAGGTTAACGGTATTATGGAAAACCAGAAAGCAATAGATCCTTCGGGATTGTTTAGAATGACTTGCGCCATCATGAAAGATAAAATCAATGGAATAGTAAGAGGCAACATAAATTGTTGCGTATCCGTTTCACTGTCCACGGCTGCACCAATGGCCGCAAAAAAAGCTCCGTACAATAAATATCCCCCAAGAAAATAAAAAATAAATAGACCTCCTATAAGTGGAAAATTAACATTTTCAAAAGAGCTCAATAACTCTTTTACGCCTTCATTCTGATCATTAATCCTTGGAACCGACACCGTTTTTTCTATTTCCGTAGGATTCCTAAACATCTTTTCTACGGTATTCATGTCCAGATTTTTTTCATTAACAAATACGCTTCCGACAAAAGTAGTCAGTACAGAAGTCAGGATAATCCACAATATGAATTGAGTTAAACTTACTAAAGCAATTCCAATAATTTTCCCCATCATTAATTGGAAAGGCCTCACAGATGAGATGATCACTTCCACGATCCTGCTTGTCTTTTCCTCGATTACACCACGCATCACCTGAGCGCCGTAAATAAATATGAAAATATAAATCAGCAATCCTCCTGCAAAACTGATCTTAGTCGCTAAATCTATATTGTTCTTTTCTTCTCCTTTAGCCGTTAACTTTACAGTATTTATTTTAATAGATGATTTAGCGCCTGCAAGGGTCTTGGGATCAACTCCGAATGCACTGAGTTTAGCGCTTTCAAATCCTTTGGAAATAAAACTTTCAAGGTACATAATAGTTTGATGACCCGGTTGTTTTTCCGACAGCAACATAACACCTTTTGAGGAATTCAGAGCAATTTCAGGAATGTATAAAATGGAATAATTGTCAGATCCATAAAGCTCTTTTTTTGTTTCGGCAAGGGTTGTCGATACATACTGAAACTTTATATTATCGGATTCCGGTAATTTATCAACTAACAAGCCGGTTTCATCCACCACTGCAATGTTATATACAGGATCTTTTACCTGAGATAAAAAAACAGGAGCAAACAACAAGGCCGCGGCGAACAAAGGTCCCACGAAAGTCATAATTATAAACGACTTCTTTTTTACACGTGATAAATACTCTCGTTGAACAATGAGGACTATTTTGTTTATTTTATTTGATCCCATAATTTACTCTTTTTGTTTTTCAACATTTTCACTCACTTTCTGAATGAAGATATCGTTGATGCTTGGTATAACTTCCTTGAACGATTGCACTTCAACCATTGGTATTACAGCCTTTAACAAATCGTTGGGTGTATTATTGTGCAACAATTTCACTGTTGCTTTTATGTGATCTCCTGATTTACCTGAATTTAACAGCTCGAATTGTGTCCATAAAGAATTGGTAAAAGCTATCGTATTGCCTTTAAATTCTATTTCAAAAATACTGCTTTTATAGGCTTTTCTAATTTCAGCAATGGAGCCGTCCAGTATTTTTTTTGATTTATCAATTAAAGCAATGTTATCGCACAGTTCCTCGACGGATTCCATCCTGTGCGTAGACAGTACGATGGTAGTGCCTTTGGCCTTCAACTCTAATAGTTCATTTTTTATCATATTAGCATTGATTGGATCGAATCCACTAAACGGTTCATCCAGAATCAACAATCGGGGTTCGTGTAAAACGGTTACGATAAACTGAACCTTCTGTTGCATTCCCTTAGAGAGTTCCTCCACTCTTTTATTCCACCAGGTCTGCATTTCGAATTTCTCAAACCAATATTTCAAGCGTTTTAAGGCTTCCTTTTTTGACAATCCTTTTAGCTGTGCAAGGTACAGCGTCTGGGCACCCACGGTCATCTTCTTATACAAGCCTCTCTCTTCGGGAAGATAGCCCATCTGCTCAATATGTTTAGCCAGTAATGGTTCTCCATCAAAAAGCATGACACCTTTATCAGGCGCTGTTATCTGGTTGATGATCCTGATAAGAGATGTTTTCCCTGCACCATTCGGTCCCAACAAGCCATATACACTTTGCGAGGGAATATCAATACTTACATCGTCGATAGCTGTATGGTTTGCATACCGCTTGGTTATATTTTGAAGTGATAGAATAGTCATTGATTTATCGAATAATAAAACGTCCGTCAAATGTAGTAAAATAGGAACTGATTTTAATGTCTGTTATTTGTTTGAATTAAACGATCTTGATAAGAAATATTTGTTTAAGGATTAAAATCTGTAGCCCACAAAACTTACAGAAGAACAAGGTTTCGATAGAACCTGAATATGAATAGGAAGGAAGAAATCCGTAAAAGGTAATATCCTGAGACCAGACAGAGGTCTTTAGAATAACAACACCAATTAAAACAAAAATAATTCTTCTCATTTTTTGGAACGACTGCTTCAATTAATGCGCTTCTTCAAGCTGATTTTGTAACCGAATGTTTCGTGATTTCCTGTTTTTAAGGATGTTCACGTAATTCATTGCCAAACGTTTATTACTATACACATAGGCTTTCTGTGCCCAATCTATGGCAGCATCCAGGTCGCCATTTATTTCATTAATAATGGCCATGTTATAACATGCTCTCCCCATAATTTTTGTACTTGGATTGGTTATTTCCTTTTTCCATAATTCGGCAGCATCATTCCAATTGCCCACTCTGGCCATACGTTTGGCAATTTTAAAATTGTCATTTCCTTTTACATAATACTCGCGAGAAACCCTTATTGAGTAAGGGAGTATCCGGTAAGCGTAAGATTGACCACCCTTATACCCTGTTTGTTTTACTGCTTCTTTACGATTCATCAAGGCTGCGGCAGCCACTACAGGATTAATACCACTTCCATTGAAAACCAAACTTTCAGATACAGGAAACTCATCTAATATTGTCTTGATTTTAGGATCATAGATTCTCCATCCTGTCCTTACTAAGGTTACCATTTGCGCATGATGTTCAATGGCTGGAATATCGCCTAAGGGAGTTTTAACTTTAACAGGTGTTGTAGAATAGCTTATTTTTGAATCGGTATCGAATAATTCCAATACAAAAAGAGCATCAAGATTGTTCTCCCGACAAGTCTTTTCAATTACATCCCATGACAAAGGCGAAGAAAAAACACCGGCTCGGGCACTTTTAAAATCCACTTTGTCTAAAAAAATTACTTGTGAAAATCTGTTATTTTGTAAGAGCGCATCAGTAACACCTCTTATGCTTTCTTTCGCACCTTCCTTATCCAGCTCGGATCCTTTTTCTGATAGCACCTGATCAATCGTATTTAATATTTTATTTTCATCCGACAGGATACTTCTGTTTATAATACCTACTTTTTTTATATGACCGGGAATACTTACCGGCGCTGGTTCTGTTACAGTTAAATAAACAGGATTTGTTTTACATGAAAACAATCCTAAAGCGATTAGAGCAATTGCTAAATTTTTTTTCATATCAGGATAGTTGTTATATTTTTAGAGAATATACTGCTAAGCTATAAAAGAATAATTTAGCTACAACATTTCCTTCAACCTACTTCTTTGCATTACTCAAAATACTCCCGCATCCGTTCAAAAAATCCTTTGTCCTTTTTACCAGGATTAGGAATGAAGTTAGTCGAGTCGCGTAATTTTTCAAGAATTTGTTTTTCTTCGGGAGAAAGTGTTTGCGGAGTCCATACATTGATGTTAACTAACAGATCACCTTTTGTATAAGAATTCACCTCAGGCAATCCTTTGCCTTTTAAACGAAGGACTTTTCCACCTTGTGTTCCGGGATCTATTTTTATTTTGGCTTTTCCTTCTATCGTTGGTATTTCTACGTTACTACCCAATGCAGCATCTGAAAAGTTGATATAGAGTTCGTAAAGTAAATTGTTGCCTTCTCTTTGCAAAAACTCATGTGGTATTTCTTCTATGGCAATGAGCAAATCACCAGTCACTCCGCTTCGTTCTCCCATGTTGCCTTTTCCGCTCAAAGTTAATTGCATTCCTTCACCAACACCAGCCGGAATATTTACTGTTATTATATCTTCGCCTCTCACCACTCCTGAGCCATGACATACTTTACATTTGGCTGTAATGGTTTGCCCTTCACCGTTACATGTAGGACATGTAGCAGTTGTCTGCATCTGGCCTAAAATAGTATTGGTTACCCTGCGTACTTGTCCGGTACCTTTACAGCTAGAGCAGGTAGAAAATGAAGATCCCTTCTCAGCGCCTGTTCCGGTACATGGCGTACAAGCTATAAATTTGTTTACTTTTAATTTCTTCTCAACGCCAGTGGCAATTTCCTCCAATGTCAACTTCACTTTCACGCGTAAATTACTACCCCTGTTCACATGTCGTCTGCGGCCCCCACCTCCACCTCCGAAAAAGCTCTCGAAAGGATGTGCTCCCCCAAATACATCTCCAAAATTACTGAAGATGTCATCCATATTCATACCGCCACCATATCCACCACCGCCATTGCCTCCAGCACTCTGGTGTCCGTATCGATCATAACGTTGTTTCTTTTCAGGGGAACTCAATATTTCATAAGCCGCTGCTGCTTCTTTAAATTTGTCTTCCGCCCCTTTATCATCCGGATTTTTATCCGGATGGTACTTTAATGCCAATTGCCTGTATGCCTTTTTTATTTCAACGTCAGTAGCACTTTTCGCAACACCTAATACCTCGTAGTAATCTCTTTTTGCCATTTCTTAATGTAAATTTTAGCTATTAGTTTATTTTTAGTGCATTCCTTAAGTCCTCAGGCGGACAGCATGACGAGTTGCTGCCTTTTTGAGCCACATTATTGCCCCACAACAACCTTAGCATACCTGATAACTTTTCCATTCAGATAATATCCTTTCTCCAATTCATCTACTACTTTGCCTTTCATATCATCGGAAGGAGCAGGCACATTGGTTATCGCTTCGTGCAAATCGGTATCGAACGGGGTACCTATGGATTTCATTTCTTCCAGACCTTTACTTTCTAACGTAGCTTTTATTTTAGTGTGAATAAGAACAACGCCTTCTTTGATAGCATTTACATCTTTCGCTTCGGCGATGGATTTCTGAGCTCTGTCAAAATCATCCAGCACCGAAAGCATTTGTATGATGACTTCCATCCCTGCTGTTTTTGTAATTTCAATTCGCTCTTTAGCAGTTCTCTTTTTGAAATTATCGAATTCAGAATATAATCGAAGGATTTTATCCTTTAAATCTGCTACCTCAATTTGCAATTTCTGAGTTTCATCCACTTCTACTTTTGCTTCAACAGGATCATTCACGTCATCTGCCTGCGTTTCCTCAATAGTATCTTCTGAATTTTTTGCTTTTGTTCCTTCAGTCGGCACCGGTTCGTTATGTTGATTGTCTTTCATCTTTCGTATAAATTTTAATGGATTAAAATTAAGCATATGTGCTAATCAATTTTTTTGCCAGCCTTATCGGTGTGACGAATTGTCAGAATTAAAAGAAAAACGACAGAAGAAAAATCTGTCGCTGCCATATTAGGGACCTTTAAGAAAATAAATTAGCCTTTAGTTTCTTATTTAGAAGATAGCTTTTTTAGTTCCTCCTCCAACTCATCGCCTCTTAAATTTTTAGCAACGATTACACCATTTTCATTTAAAAGATAATTGTATGGGATAGAGTTAACACCATACATCTGGGCCGGCTTAGAGCTCCATCCACCCAAATCACTAACGTGGTTTACCCACTCCAAATGATCCTGAGCAATGGCCTTTATCCATGCTTCTTTAGATTTGTCTAACGATACACTGTAAACAGTAAATCCATTTGCATTTTTAAATTTCTTATCTTTAAACTTAAGGTAGGCGTCAACAACAGTAGGATTCTCATTCCGACAAGGTCCACACCACGACGCCCAAAAATCCAATAATACCATTTTGCCTTTCAAAGAAGAAAGTGCTATTTCTTTTCCTTCCGGATTTTTAAAATTTAATTCCGGTGCCTTGTTACCAATATTCAGGCCTATTGGAGCATCGGCATTTTTATTTTTATAAATAAAGCCAAATGTCAAAGTGGAAATGGCCAGTATCACAAGAAGGATATTTAATTTTTTCATGATGATTAATTTTATTTTTATATACTCTACAATCTAATCCTAGTGGTCATGCTGAAACAAGTTTAGCATGACTGCTTCATTTATATCTGTACTCCGAATTTTCAAATCAATTAATTCTCTTAATCTGCGCCCCAATCGCATTCAGCCGTTCATCAATATGTTGGTATCCCCGGTCAATTTGTTCTATGTTATGGATGGTGCTTTTTCCTTTGGCAGACATAGCCGCAATTAGTAACGCAACACCAGCACGTATATCGGGAGATGTCATCTGAATACCCTTTAAAGGGTATCTTCTGTTCAATCCAATAACTGTAGCTCTGTGTGGATCACAAAGGATAATCTGAGCGCCCATATCAATCAGCTTGTCGACAAAGAACAAACGGCTTTCAAACATTTTCTGATGAATTAAAACAGTTCCGTTGGCCTGTGTTGCTGTTACCAATAATATACTTAGTAAATCCGGAGTTAAGCCCGGCCAGATAGCATCGGCAATGGTTAACGTGGATCCATCAATAAAAGTATCTATTTCATACTTTTCCTGTTTGGGGATGTATATATCATCGCCTCTATGTTCCATCTGGATTCCCAATCGTTTAAACATTTCAGGAATAATACCTAATTCAGCATACCCTACATCTTTAATGGTAATCTCCGATTGTGTCATAGCCGCTAAACCGATGAAACTTCCGATCTCAATCATATCGGGCAACATACGATGTGCAGTACCACCCAAAGATGTTACGCCTTCAATATGCAATAAATTGGAACCGATGCCTGTGATCTTAGCGCCCATGCGGTTCAGCATTTTACACAATTGCTGAAGGTAGGGTTCGCAAGCGGCATTGTATATAGTTGTTGTGCCTTCTGCCATGGATGCCGCCATAAGAATGTTGGCGGTTCCTGTAACAGAAGCTTCATCCAAAAGCATATAACATCCTTTCAGTTTTTTTGCTGAAATAGTAAAGAAATTTTCTTCTGAATCGTAATTGAATTGTGCGCCTAAATTCTGAAGCCCGGTAAAGTGCGTATCCAATCGCCGTCTCCCGATTTTATCGCCTCCCGGCTTCGGAATACTTGCATGGCCAAAGCGTGTCAGCAAAGGACCGATAATCATTATAGAACCTCTTAATTCGGCCGCTTGTTTTGCGAAATCTTTTGATTTAAGGTAATCAATTTTGATAGTATCTGCCTGGAAGGAATATTCGCTTTCGCTAATCTTTTCAATGGTAACACCAATCTTGGCTAATAGTTCAATCAGTTTCATTACATCCCGTATGTCAGGAATATTACTGATCGTGACCTTTTGAGCAGTAAGAAGAGTGGCCGATAATATTTGTAAGGCTTCGTTCTTGGCGCCTTGCGGGATTAGTTCACCTTTCAGTGAAGCGCCGCCAATAATTTCAAAACTACTCATAAGGCTGAAGGGGGAAGTCTATATTTAGATCTATGAACTACTTCTTTTGTTGTTTCTTCGAAGGTTATTTAACTTACCATTGTTCTTACTCATGCTCGACTTGGTAGTGCTTTTAACGGTTTTCTTACTGAACTCTATTGGTTGATGGTTCAATCTGAAATTCTCTTTCAAGGTCAATGTTCCGCCGGATAATATTTTCAACTGTTCTAGAATAAGTTCATCACTTACAGAATCTCTATTCCAATTAATATAGGCCATCTTCATAAAATTAGCCAGGGTGGCTACAAACGCATCCTTAAGATCACCCTCTTCCATCTGCTTGGCTTTGTCAATCATGACCTCAACCGTTTTACCATAATGCTTAAATTTAATCTGATTACTCGGATACGGTATTTTGTTGGGCTTGCGAGCCATGGTTTCTGCAGAAGGAATCGGATACGGTGAATCTACATCAAGCTTGAAATCAGAGATAAAAAAAAGATGATCCCATAGCTTATGTTTAAAATCTGTCACATCACGAAGATGGGGATTCAATTGTCCCATCACAGTAACTATTGCCTTTGATATCCTGTTGCGCTCTTCCCTGTCTTCTATGCTTACTGCATAGTCGATCATTTTCTGAATGTTCCGCCCATACTCGGGAATGATAAGATGGGGGCGACTTGAATTGTATTCCATTGTTTCTTTATTATGTTTCAAAAGTAGTATTTTTTTTGTGGGATTTAAAAATTATTCTGTTCCATACTGTTTGATTCGCAATTTTGCGAATTTTAAAAGCAATTGTTTTTGCCCCGTTCCCTGAAAAAATATGGTGGCTTTTATTTCAGGAAGAGTTCCTTCCAAATTAATTATTTTACCGGTACCAAAACGTTGATGTTCCACCTCCATACCAACCTGAAAAAGTTGTGGATCATCAGGTACAAAATTTTCGAATAGTTGATTGTTAGATGCAACTATAGGTCGCGATTGCCCTACAGTCTGCTTATTGCCCCCACCAAAAAGTGCAGTACTAATTGGCACTGCCCTCGCTCCTTTAAAGGTAGAAAAGGGACTGGCACTAAACGAAGGCTTGGATGTTGATTTACTACTATGTTGAATATCCAAATAACTGGCATCTATTTCTTCTAAAAAACGGCTTGGTTCACATTGTGTAAGATTCCCCCAACGATAGCGACTTGTTGCATACGAGAACACAAGTGTCTTCTCCGCCCTTGTAGATGCCACATAAAATAAGCGGCGCTCTTCTTCAATATCCTCTCTCGAATTTAAGGACATCTGAGATGGAAAAAGATTCTCTTCCAGCCCAACCACAAAAACATGGGAAAACTCTAGTCCTTTTGATGCATGTATAGTCATTAACGAAACTTTATTATTGTCATTTTTATCATCATCACTATCGGCATCGGTAAGCAGGGCAACATCCTGCAAAAATATGTCCAAAGTCCGCATCTCTTTGGAATGATCTGTTAAAATTTCTCCGTCTTCAGGATTAAAAGTAATGATACTTTCCTTCTCTGTAAACTCTTTAATCCCGTTTAACAACGCCTGAATATTTTCATACCGACTCATGCCTTCGGGCGTTTTGTCTATGTATAATTCTTTCAAAAGTGTGGTGGCATTGGCAATATGGCTGGCCAGTTCATAAGCATTGTTTGTTTTATTCATGACTGAAAAACTTTTAATCAGCATCACGAATTCACTTATTTTTCCTTTCACTCCACTGCTAACATCTATGGCATACAGATTAATTTTTTCGATAACTTCCCAAAGACTTTTATCATGTTCATCTGCTAAGACCACAATTTTATCCAAGGTTGTTTTACCAATTCCCCGAGCGGGATAATTTATGATTCGCTTCAGCGCTTCTTCATCATTATGATTAATCGTCAAACGAAAATATCCCAATAAATCCTTGATTTCTTTTCTCTTGTAAAAAGACAATCCTCCATAAATACGGTAAGCAATATTCAGCTTACGCAACGCCTCCTCCATTGATCTGGATTGAGCGTTGGTACGATACAGGATAGCAAAGGCTTTGTTCTGTAATTGCTTGTTGGCTTTCTCTTCAAATATAAAATTGGCCACCATAGCGCCTTCTTCGTTATCCGTTAAGGCCTTTAATACTTTTATTTTCTCACCTTCTTCATTACTGGTCCATACATCTTTTTTTATCTGCTTCCTATTATTAAGAATGATGCTGTTGGCAGTGTTTACAATATTTTTCGTAGAACGATAATTTTGCTCCAGCTTGAAAACATTTAAATCCGGGTAGTCCTTTTCAAAGTTGAGAATATTTTGAATCGTAGCGCCGCGAAATGCATAGATACTTTGCGCATCATCACCCACCACACATACGTTTTCATTAAGAGCAGCCAGCTTACGAATAATAGTATATTGCGCAAAGTTGGTATCCTGAAACTCATCTACTAAAAGATGCTTGAATTTATGCTGGTACTTATGCAACACTTCCGGAAAATTTTTTAACAGGATATTTGTTTGATACAATAAATCGTCAAAGTCCATGGCCCCTGCTTTAAAGCAACGTTTACTATATAATTCGTAAAGTATACCCAGCTTGGGTTTATTTCCCTGCCGGTCATCGGCCTGAATCTGAACATCGTTTTGATATTCTGTATAGGATATTAAATTATTCTTAGCGGCTGAAATCCTGTTGTAAACCAGATCCGGTTTGTATTGTTTATCGTCGAGGCCTTGTTCCTTCAGAATATCTTTTAAAAGACCTTTTGCATCATCAGTATCATATATGGTAAAGTTGGAAGGATAACCCAGCTTCTCCGATTCAAAACGAAGCATACGTGCAAAGACAGAGTGAAAGGTGCCCATCCACAAGTTTTTGGCTTCACTACCTACTATAAGCGAGATGCGTTCCTTCATATCTTTAGCGGCTTTGTTGGTAAACGTAAGCGCTAATATATTAAAGGAATCAACACCCGAATTTAACAGGTGGGCAATACGATACGTCAACACTCTTGTTTTACCGGAGCCCGCACCGGCAATAATCATAACGGGGCCCTTAATACATTCAACTGCGGCCCTTTGAGCCGGATTCAAATTTTCTAAATAATCACTCAAGACACTAAAATTTTGGGAGTTTTCAAAAAGGCAATTTCGATTTCGATAATCCAATTACACAAGTCAAAAATAGGAAAATTTGATTTAGGAAAAAAGGGAATTGTTTAAAGCATATTGAAGCTGTTTAATTATGACTGAAATATATTTATATATTTACACGAATTTTAATAATAAATAAACCTTCTTTTTTAATTCGATAAATTCGTGTCAAGATGCGTAGTTTTTATGGAATAGTCCTTGATTCAGACATTACTATATATTTCTATTTTCGTTATTTTGCATCATAATCCCGGTAACGGTTTTATGGCTAAAAAAGAAAATCAAAACACAGATTTAGTAGATTTGATTTCCAAAAAAATATTTGAAAATAAAGGCGGAACAACCAAGAGTGCTGTCTACATACTTAAAAAATGATTGGGACATTATTGGGACAATTGGGACATGATAGTGACATTATTGAGACATGAAAGAATAATCTCATGGAATAGCAATAAAAAAAGAATATAAATGTGATAATTGTGGAGACAGCTTGATTTTATTTGATTTGGAAAAAAATAATAGCAGTTTAGATTATAAGCATTACCGATGCCGGATTGAAAACAAAATTTTTAATTCTCCGTCCATTATTAATAAACCGATTGAAACTCCGATTCAAAAAGGAAAAATAACCTGTCCCAGTTGTGATAGCACAGATATAGAAAATTTTAATCCCGAATCCCAGAAGTGTATTAAATGTGGTGAAGGAAATTATGGTATTGTTAAATGGTTTTAAAATAAAACTCAATTAATTAACATGGAATTAGACTTAGCAAAACGAATCATTATAATGTCAATCAAAAGACTCGTCAAATTTGATGATGATATTTTTAAACAAAAAATGCCGAGCCTTACAAAGGCAACAGAAAAAGAAAGGGTTTTAAATCGAGAATTACACGAGACGACATTGAATCATAGATTAGCTGTTTACATTGAGCAAGTTTTAAAATTAAAAAAAGTTACTGGCTATCATGTCGATATAGAATATAACAGAAATTTTTCAAATCCGAAATTCGTAAACCTTGGGGAAGTTAGAATCCCCGTTAGGCCGGACATTCTAGTTCACAAACGAATGGACAAAACACCCGATGCACATTTATTTGTAATTGAAGCGAAAAAGCACATTACAAGCAGTCATGATATAAACAAAATTAAAGGTTTCTTGACTGACCCCGAATATTTGTATAAATATGGACTAACAATTTCATACGCTTATAATCCAAGGCAAGTCTCTGCTAGGTTATATTTCACAAAGGGAGACACAATTCAGGAACATGCAATTAATGTTAATAGAATGACAAAAATAAAATAATTTATCATTTTTTACCTTCTGAAAAAATGAAAGAAAACGTCAAAAAGAACTACTCTGTAATTCCTGTTGGCAATAATGCTTTAGTTAAAGCGACTAATTCTATAACAATTACCAACAAACTTTTAGCAAATATCAATGATCGATGGTTTGTTGATTGTTTTATTAAACGCCCTAAATTTTTTGCAGGTATTATTTCATTATATTATCCTTTAAGTGAAATTTTAATTGAAGAATATAAAGACAATTTAAATTGGAAGGGCTCGAGGGGATTAGGTTCTAATAGAAATTTACCTTGGTCTATTGAACTAATTGAAAAATATAAAGATAAATGGAATTGGGGGATTTGGGGTTTAAGTGAAAATCCAAATTTGCCATGGTCTATTGAACTTATTGAGAAATATAAAGATAAATGGAGTTGGGGTAGTTTAAGTAGCAATAAAAAAATGCCTTTGTCTATTGAACTAATTGAGAAATATAAAGAGAAATGGAATTGGAGTAGTTTAACTAAAAATTCAAATTTGCCTTGGTCAATAGAAATACTTGAGAAGTTTAAAGATAAATGGAATTGGGGTCAAGTGAAATACAGTACGTGGGGAAATGATAATACTGGAATAAGTGGAAATCCAAATATACCTTGGTCTATGGAGTTCATTGAAAAATATAAAGACAAACTTAATTGGGGTTGTTTAAGTCAAAATCCAAATTTGCCATGGTCAATTTTACTCATTGAAAAATATCAAGATAAATGGAACTGGGGTTGTTTTGGCTTAAGTAATAATTCAAGTTTACCTTTGTCTATTGATTTTTTTGAAAAACATATGGATAAATGGTATTGGGGAGCAGGTTATCAAATTGGGATAAGCGGAAATCCAAGTTTACCTTGGTCTACTGAATTCATTGAAAAATATAAATGGAAATGGAGTTGGGAAAATTTAAGCCGAAACAGAAATCTACCTTGGTCTGTCGAGTTTATTGAAAATTATAAAAATAATTGGAATTGGTATAATTTAAGTTGTAACCTAAGTTTACCATGGTCAACTGAATTCATTGAAAGATTTAAAGAAAGATGGGATTGGAACGGTTTGAGTGGTAATGAGAAATTGCCTTGGTCTATTGAATTCGTTGAAAAATATAAAGATAAATGGAATTGGGATTGGGAAAATTACCAAACAGGTATTTTGAGTGGTAATCTTCACATACCTTGGACTATTGAACTCATTGAGAAATATAAAGATAAATGGAATTGGCCGAAATTAATCTACAATAGGGAATTACCTTGGTCTATTGAACTCATTGAAAAGTATAACATGAGATTGCCAATTACGGACAGTATATGGCAAAAAGTATTTGAAAAAAAAGTAACTGATAAAATGATTGAAAGGGTTTTTCAAGAATTAGAAAAAAGTGATAAAAATAAATGCAAACAGAAGCAGTATTTGAAAATATAGCAGAGCGTATTCAATTAGAAATTAAGAAGACAAAGAAGTCTATCTTTATTGCAGTTGCGTGGTTCACTAACAAATATCTTTTTAATGAATTACTTTTAAAAGCAAAAGAAGGTTGTAAAATATTCTTACCTTGGATGTTGTATATGCTGTATCTATTTTGGGTTTAAAATTTATATCTGACAAATGCTTCTATCGCGGCATACTCGGCCAGGCCCAGTTTGTTGTATAAATCAGCAGTGATCCTGTTTCGCTCTTCTGCTCTTTGCCAAAACTCTCTTGAATCATTGCCCTGAAAAACCACACCGTCTTTTTGAGACTGATGCTTGAATATTCCGAACCTTTTTTGCAATACCTGATCAGGACTCATCGGAACAGCCATCTCTATCTGATCGATGTCCCACTCCTGCCAGGCACCTCTGTACAACCATACCCAACAATCTCTTATCCATGATTTACCTTTCAGCCTGTCCAAGGCGGCGAAGACGGCATCCAGACAAACCTTGTGGGTTCCATGTGGATCTGCAAGATCTCCTGCAGCAAATATCTGATGAGGTTTGATCTTTTCGATCAGATCAAAAGTTAGTTGTATATCTTTTTCTCCTATAGGTTTTTTCTGAATAAGTCCGGTTTCATAGAAAGGAAGATCCATGAAGTGAATAGTACTATCCTCCATACCTATAAACCGACAGGTAGCTTTAGCTTCTCCCCTTCTGATCATCCCCTTTATATATTTCAATTCTTCGATATCTTTTTCACTCGGTTTTTTATCCCTGACAAAGTTTCCAACCTTCTTGAAAATGGAATTTGCCTGTCCGTTTTCTATACCAAATTTTTTATTGTAATTACAGACAAAGTCTGCAAACCGAAGAGCATCTTCATTTGAAACAGCTATGTTTCCCGATGTCTGATAAGCGACATGCACTTCATGGCCCTGCTCGTGAAGCCTTATAAAGGTACCTCCCATGGAGATAATATCATCATCAGGATGCGGACTGAATATCAAGACTCTTTTTTTCGCAGGAATAGCTCTTTCAGGGCGTTTTGTATCATCGGAATTTGGCTTTCCTCCGGGCCATCCTGTAATGGTGTTTTGCAATTGGTTAAATACATCAATGTTAAGATCATAAGCATGCACATGAGCAGCAACAAGATCGCTCATGCCATTGTCATTATAATCTTTATCTGTAAGCTTAAGAATTGGTTTATTGAGTGTCAAAGCAAGTTGTGTTATTGCCTTTCTTACAAGGTTCTTGTCCCATTCACATGTTTCAACCAGCCATGGGGTCTTCACTCTTGTTAGTTGCGATGCCGAGGTCTCATCCAATATGAAAGACGCATTAGGATGCCTTTGAAGATAGGAAGCAGGTATATGTTCTGTTATCTGACCTTCGATTGTATTTTTAATGATAGGAGCCTTTCCTTCTCCCCAAGCCATCAGAATTACTCTTTTTGCATTCATGATCGCACTTACTCCCAGCGTAATGGCTTTTCTGGGTACATTATGAAGACCGGAAAATTCGCCTGAAGCCGCTGCCCTTGTAGAATGATCCAATGCAATCAGCCGGGTCTTGGAATTAACCAGAGAACCTGGTTCGTTAAAACCGATATGTCCGGTTCCTCCTATACCGAGCAGTTGTAAATCTATCCCTCCCAATGCTTCAATCTTTCTTTCATACTCTTGACAAAATTCAGCAATCTTATCTTTGGAAATAGTCCCGTTAGGTATATAATAGTTATGCTTTAAGATATCTACATGGTCAAATAATTGTTCTTTCATAAACCTCACATAACTATGTAAGGAATCAGAAGCCATTGGATAATATTCATCTAGGTTAAAAGTTATGACATTTTTAAAGCTTAATCCCTCCTGCTTGTGCATTCTTACCAATTCACCATACACTCCTTTAGGTGTGGATCCTGTCGCCAGACCAAGTATGCAGGGCTTATTCAATATTTGTTTGCTCTTTATTACTTGCGCTATTTCTAGGGCAACAGCTTTAGATGCAACCACCGAGTTAGGATATATTTCTGTTGGAATTTTTTCAAATCTTTTAGAAAGATCCAGATCTGAATTCTCTACATATTTAGCTACTTTGCCTGATCCGCCTGGATGAATTTCAACAGGTGATTTCTTTATTTTTTTTGAACGTTTTGGAGTTGATAGAGCTTTTGCCATAATTAATTACACTTAGTGTTGTTATCAATTTATTCTGTAACAATCCTAAATATCTTTTTAGTATTATTTATGCGTTTTACGATTGAAACTAATCTATTATTGCTAATGTCAGCCATTAATACAAAGCTAAACTATTAAAATAAAATATATCCTTTAATACTACAATTTATTCAAAATCACTTTTAATAGATTCATTAATTTCTACTGTTAACAATAATTTTGAAAAAATATTTTTACCACATCTTGTATTTTTAATTAATAGTTGTACATTTGCCGTCCCAATAAAATTAAGGGTTTAAATAAAAAACGTTAACAATCAAGTATCCCAAACATGCCTACAATACAGCAACTAGTACGTAAAGGCCGTTCAAAGTTAGAGGACAAAAGTAAGTCGCCTGCTTTAACATCTTGCCCTCAAAGAAGAGGCGTTTGTACAAGAGTTTACACAACAACTCCTAAAAAACCGAATTCTGCCATGCGTAAAGTTGCGCGGGTTCGTTTGACAAACAGTTTTGAAATAACAGCCTATATTCCCGGTGAAGGACATAACTTACAAGAACACTCGATTGTGTTGGTAAGAGGAGGACGGGTAAAAGATTTACCGGGTGTTCGTTATCATATTGTACGTGGTGCACTGGATACTGCGGGTGTTGAAGGAAGAAACCAAAGAAGATCTAAATACGGAACTAAAAAACCTAAGCCAGGTGCAGCAGGTGCAGCAGCTAAAGGAGTTCCGGCAAAAAAGAAATAGTAAAAACAAATATATTACTCTATAATTAAATGAGAAAGTCGAAACCTAAAAAGCGAATTTTATTACCGGATCCAAAATTTAATGATACGATGGTTACAAGATTTGTAAACAGTATCATGAAAAGTGGTAAGAAAAGTACGGCCTACAGAATATTTTATGATTCATTAGAAGTTGTTGAAAAAAGAACAAGTGAAAATGGATTAGAAACATGGAAGAAAGCAATTACAAATTTGATGCCAAATGTAGAAGTAAAAAGCCGTAGAGTTGGTGGATCTACTTTTCAAATTCCAACGGAAGTCAGACCGAACCGTAAACTTGCTTTAAGTATTAGTTGGATGTTGAAATATGCAACCGCACGTAACGAAAAATCAATGAGCGAAAAATTAGCAGGTGAGATAATCGCTGCTTCTAAAGGTGAAGGTGCTGCTATTAAAAAGAAAGATGATACGCACAGAATGGCTGAAGCAAATAAAGCGTTCTCACACTTCAGAGTTTAATTAAAATAAGGTATGAATAAAATTCAATAAACAATAAATAATAAGGAGTATTATAAAAAGAAATGAGCAGAGATCTTAAATATACAAGAAACATCGGTATTGCCGCCCACATTGATGCGGGTAAGACAACTACTACCGAGCGTATTCTTTATTATGCAGGTGTTAACCATAAGATTGGCGAGGTGCATGATGGAGCTGCTACTATGGACTGGATGGTTCAGGAGCAAGAAAGAGGAATCACAATTACTTCTGCTGCTACAACAGTTTTCTGGAAATACAGAGATCAGAATTATCATATAAACATTATAGACACTCCGGGTCACGTGGATTTTACTGTTGAGGTAAATCGTTCATTACGTGTATTGGATGGTCTTGTCTTTTTGTTTAGTGCCGTTGATGGTGTTGAACCACAATCGGAAACTAACTGGCGTTTGGCCAATAACTACAATGTTAGTCGTATTGGTTTCGTAAATAAAATGGATCGTGCCGGTGCTGACTTCTTAAAGGTTGTTAAGCAAGTGCGCGAAATGTTAGGAAGTAATGCTGTTCCACTTCAATTGCCCTTGGGTGCTGAAGAGCATTTCGAAGGAGTAATTGATTTGATCAACTTCCGTGGAATGGTTTGGAATGAAGAAGATAAAGGAATGACTTTTAAAGAAGTTCCTATTCCGGCAGATATGGTTGAAGAAGCTACTGAGTGGAGAGGGAAATTACTGGAAGCAGTATCTGAATATGATGATAAATTAATGGAGAAGTTTTTCGATGACCCGGCTTCAATCACTGAAAGAGAAATTTTAGATGCTCTTCGTAAAGCAACTATCGATATGAAGATTGTTCCAATGGTATGCGGATCATCTTTCAAAAATAAAGGAGTTCAAACAATGTTGGATCTGGTAATGGAATTACTACCTAGCCCGATGGACAGGGCGCACATCATAGGTACACATCCTGACACTGGTGAAGAAATTATTCGTGAGCCGGATTTCAAACAACCTTTTACAGGATTGGCATTCAAGATTGCAACAGATCCTTTCGTCGGCCGTTTGGCTTTCGTTCGTGCTTATTCAGGAATACTCAATTCAGGTTCTTATGTGTTAAATACACGTAGTGGAAATAAAGAACGGATCTCCCGTATTTTCCAAATGCATGCTAACAAACAAAATCCTATTGATCAATTAGCGGCAGGAGATATTGCTGCTGTTGTAGGATTTAAAGATATCAGAACAGGAGACACGCTATGTGATGAGAAACATCCGATTGTTCTGGAAACAATGAATTTCCCTGATCCGGTTATCGGATTAGCCATCGAGCCAAAAACTCAGGCTGATATGGACAGATTAGGTATGTCGTTAAATAAACTTTCTGAAGAAGATCCTACTTTCAAAGTTCACACGGACGAAGATACCGGTCAGACTGTAATCAGTGGTATGGGTGAGTTGCACTTGGAAATTATCTTAGATCGTTTAAAAAGAGAATTTAAAGTAGAATGTAACCAGGGTGCGCCTCAGGTTGCTTTTAAAGAGACGATCAAGGGTACTGTGAATCATAGAGAAGTTTACAAGAAACAATCAGGCGGACGTGGTAAATATGCAGATATTGCTGTTGTCATTTCTCCGGCTGATGAAGATAAACCGGGATTAACATTTATCAATGAAGTTGTTGGTGGTAATATCCCAAGAGAATTTATTCCTTCTGTAGAGAAAGGCTTTAAGTTAGCTATGACAAATGGTGTGCTTGCGGGATATCCCATAGATAGTTTAAAAGTACGATTGGTAGATGGTTCTTATCACAATGTGGATTCGGATGCATTATCGTTCGAGATTGCAGCTCGTTTGGCTTTCAAAGAAGCTTGTAAAAAAGCAAATCCTGTTCTGTTAGAGCCGATCATGAAAATTGAAGTGGTTACACCGGATGAGAATATGGGCGATGTGATGGGAGATTTAAACAAACGAAGAGGCCAGTTAGAAGGAATGGATACAAGAGCAGGAGCTCAGGTTATCAAAGCAAAAGTGCCTTTGTCTGAAATGTTCGGATATGTTACAACATTAAGGACAATTACTTCAGGACGCGCTACTTCATCAATGGAATTCTCGCATTATGCTGAGGCTCCAAGAAACGTAGCTGAAGAAGTTATCGCTAAAGCAAAAGGTAAAACCGAAAAAGTTTAATACACAATAATTTTAAATAGATCAGTAAGCATGAGCCAACGGATTAGAATTAAATTAAAATCATACGATTACAATTTGGTAGATAAATCTGCTGAGAAAATTGTAAAAACGGTGAGAGCTACAGGAGCTGTAGTAAACGGACCAATTCCTTTACCAACACAAAAGAAAATTTACACGGTATTGAGATCTCCGCATGTAAATAAAAAAGCAAGAGAACAATTTCAATTGTGTTCATATAAAAGACTAATGGACATTTACAGCTCAACAGCAAAAACAGTTGATGCTTTAATGAAATTAGAATTACCAAGTGGTGTTGAAGTAGAAATAAAAGTCTAGTTATCTTTTTAAGCAATAATACAATGGCCGGAATAATAGGAAAAAAAATAGGAATGACCAGCTTCTTCGATGCTGATGGTAAAAATATACCATGTACAGTAATCGAAGCAGGTCCTTGTGTAGTAACACAAGTAAAAACAAAAGAGATCGACGGTTATGAAGCCGTTCAGGTAGCATTTGGCGAGAAAAAAGACAAGCATACAAGTGCAGGTCTTAAAGGTCATTTTGCAAAAGCATCAACTACGCCAAAACGTAAAGTTGTTGAATTCTCCGGTTTTGAAACTGAAGTAAAGCTAGGTGATACTTTAGATGCAACTGTTTTTGCAGAAGGTGATTTAGTTGAAGTAGTTGGAACCTCAAAAGGTAAAGGCTTCCAGGGTGTTATTAAAAGACATGGCTTCGCCGGTGTTGGAGGAGCAACCCATGGTCAGCATAACAGGTTAAGAGCACCGGGTTCACTTGGAGCATCTTCTTTCCCTGCAAAAGTATTCAAAGGTATGCGTATGGCCGGTCAACAAGGAAATGTACGTATAAAAACGCAAAATTTAGAAGTGCTGAAAGTAATGGCCGATAAAAACATATTAGTTATTAAAGGTGCATTACCTGGAGCAAAGGGTTCATACATAATTGTAGAAAAGTAAAATGGAATTAGCTGTATTAAATATCACCGGTAAAGAAACCGGGCGCAAGGTGAAGTTATCAGATGATATCTTCGGCATAGAGCCTAATGATCATGCTATTTATTTAGATGTTAAACAATTTCTGGCGAATCAAAGACAGGGAACGCATAAGTCGAAAGAAAAACATGAAATCCACAGGACAACTAAAAAGCTTAAAAAGCAAAAAGGTACGGGTGGCGCTCGTGCAGGAAGTATGAAGTCTCCATTGTTCAGAGGTGGAGCCAGAGTATTCGGTCCTAAACCAAGAGACTATAGTTTCAAATTGAACAAAAAACTGAAATCACTTGCACGTCTTTCAGCTTTAAGTTACAAAGCAAAAGAAAGCAGTATTACAGTGTTGGAAGACTTTAATTTTGATACTCCTAAAACCAAAAATTATCTTGATTTGATTAGTAATCTAAAATTAAATGATAAAAAAACACTACTAGTGTTTGCAGAATCAAATAAAAATGTATATTTGTCGTCCCGTAATTTAAGGAAGGCTAAAGTTGTAATAGCATCAGAATTAAACACTTACGATGTGTTAGGTGCTCAAAATCTGGTATTAGTTGAGAGTTCAGTTAAAGCTTTAGAAAATCTATTGAAATGAGCATTTTAAAAGAACCGATCATAACGGAAAAAATGACAGCCCTTGGAGATAAGTTTTCTCGCTTCGGTTTTATCGTTGATAAAAAAGCGAATAAAATAGAAATAAAAAAGGCAGTAGAGCAAATGTACGGTGTAACTGTTACAGATGTGAGAACAATGACTTATTACGGAAAAACAAAAAATCGTAATACAAAAGCAGGCGCAATAACAGGAACAGCAAATTCTACTAAAAAGGCAATTGTTTCTCTTGCAAAAGGCGAAATAATTGACTTTTATAGCAATATATAAAAAGATGGCAGTAAAGAAATTTAGACCGACAACACCTAGTCAGCGATTTACGATCCTTAATGGATTTGAAGAAATCACGACTAACGTACCTGAAAAAAGCTTAATCTCTTCTATTTCCAGAAGCGGAGGAAGAAATAATTCCGGTAAGATGACCATGCGTTATAGTGGTGGTGGGCACAAGAGAGCGTATAGAATGATTGATTTCAAAAGAAATAAATTGGTTATCCCGGCTGTTGTAAAAAGCATAGAATACGATCCTAACAGAACTGCGCGTATAGCTTTATTGGCTTATGCTGATGGAGAAAAAAGATACATTCTTGCTCCGGCAGGTTTGCAGGTTGGTCAGAAAGTAGTAGCCGGTGACAGTGCTGCTCCTGAAATCGGAAATGCTTTGTATTTAAGAGATATTCCACTAGGAACAACGATACACAATATTGAATTACAACCCGGTCAGGGCGGTATCCTTGCAAGAGGTGCCGGTACTAACGGACAATTGGCTGCACGTGAAGGAAAATATGCAGTTATAAAATTACCTTCCGGTGAAACCAGAATGATACTTGTTACATGTATGGCCACAATTGGTTCAGTATCCAACTCCGATCACAATTTGGAGAGAATGGGTAAAGCTGGTAGAAACAGATGGAAAGGTATCCGACCAAGAGTAAGAGGTGTTGCCATGAATCCCGTAGATCATCCAATGGGTGGTGGTGAAGGAAGAGCATCCGGAGGTCATCCACGTTCAAGAAAAGGTCTTCTTTCTAAAGGGTTAAAAACCCGTTACAAGAAAAAAGCATCTAACAAATACATCATCGAAAAAAGAAAGAAATAACATATAATTTTTAAGTACAAATAAAAAAGTACACATGAGTCGTTCGCTAAAAAAAGGTCCTTTTATTGATTTCAAGCTGGAGAAAAAAATAATGACCATGGTTGAAACAAAAAAGAAAACAGTTATAAAAACGTGGGCGCGCAGATCAATGATTTCGCCTGATTTCGTTGGACAAACAATCGCTGTTCATAATGGAAATAAATTTATTCCTGTTTATGTAACTGAAAACATGGTTGGTCATAAACTCGGTGAGTTTTCTCCAACACGTAGTTTCAGAGGTCACACAGGTGCAAAAGATAAAGGTAAATAAACATAGCAATGGGAGTTAGAAAAAGATTAGTAGCTACAGCAACGAAAGAGGCCGCAAAGAAAATATTCAATGCAAAACTTAACAACTGTCCTACTTCACCGCGAAAAATGAGATTGGTTGCGGATTTAATCAGAGGTCAGAAAGTAGACAGAGCATTACAAATATTAAAGTTCAATGCTAAGGAAGCTGCACCAAGATTAGAAAAATTATTATTATCTGCTATTGCAAACTGGCAAGCTAAAAACGAAGGAGCAAGAATAGAAGACAGTAATTTATTCGTAAAAGAAATTTTCGTAGATAGCGGAAGACAACTTAAAAGATTACGGCCTGCTCCACAAGGAAGAGGTCATCGTATCAGAAAACGTTCTAATCACGTGACATTGGTTCTAAACAGTTTTACTCCGGTTGAAAGCACACTAATTACTAAACAATAATATGGGACAAAAAGCAAATCCAATAGGTGCTCGTTTAGGCATCATCAGAGGGTGGGATTCAAACTGGTATGGTGGAAAAAACTATGCTGATAAGTTAGTAGAAGACGAGAAAATCAGAAGATATTTAATGGCCCGTTTAATAAAAGGCGGTGTTTCCAAAATAGTTATCGAAAGAACGTTGAAACTTATAACTGTTACTATCAATACAGCACGTCCGGGAATCGTAATCGGAAAAGGCGGTAATGAAGTAGATAAGTTGAAAGAAGAACTTAAAAAGATAACGAAGAAAGACGTTCAGATCAACATATTTGAAATCAAAAGACCAGAGTTGGATGCACAACTTGTAAGTGATGGTATTGCTCGTCAAATCGAAGCGCGCATCTCTTACAGAAGAGCAACAAAAATGGCAATTGCCTCAACCATCAGAATGGGAGGCGAAGGAATTAAAGTGATGATTTCAGGACGATTGGGTGGAGCGGAAATGGCGCGTACAGAGCAATATAAAGAAGGCAGAACACCGCTTCATACTTTTAGAGCTGATATAGATTACGCATTAGCAGAAGCACAAACTACTTACGGTAAGATCGGTGTTAAGGTTTGGATCTGTAAAGGAATGGTTTATGGAAAAAGAGATTTATCTCCTAACATAGGCATGGCAAGTACGCCTTCAAAAGGTGGTAGTGCTCCTCAACATCCGCAAGGCGGTGGTAAACCCGGTGGAAAGTTCAACAAGGACAACAGAGGTGGTCGCGATAACAGAGACAACAAGCCAAGAGGTAAAAGATAAGATAATTAGATAAAATATTTAAAAAAAATAAACGAATTAGAATACAATGCTACAGCCGAAGAAAACGAAATTCAGAAAAATGCAGAAAGGCAAAGGACGCATGGATGGCAACTCCGGCAGGGGTGCTGAAATTGCGTTCGGATCTTTTGGTCTAAAATCACTGGAAGCTTGCTGGATTACCAGCAGACAAATTGAGGCAGCTCGTGTCGCCGTAACCCGTTATATGAAACGTGAAGGTCAGATCTGGATCAGAATATTCCCTGATAAACCAATGACGAAAAAACCTGCAGAGGTTCGTATGGGAAAAGGAAAAGGTGCTCCTGAATTTTGGGTAGCAGTGGTGAAACCGGGAAGAATTATTTTTGAAGCAGAGGGCGTTCCTGTTGAAACAGCAAAAGAAGCGATGCGTTTAGCAGCTCAAAAATTACCGGTAACTACAAAATTTGTTGTTAGAAGAGATTATATACAAGAATAAAGATGAAATACTCCCATCACTTTCTTTCGAGAAAGACGATGAAATAATAAAGAGTATTCGATGAGTACATTAAAAAATAAAAATCGAATGAAACAGTCACAAATAAAAGAGCTTTCTACAGACAACGTGAAAATCCAGTTGGCGGAAACTAAAAGTTTATACAATAAACTAAAGCTAAATCATGCGGTTTCTCCTTTAGAGAATCCTCTAAAGATCAGAACAACCAGAAAAACTATAGCTCGCTTAACAACCGAACTAAATACACGTAAAGCATAATATCATTGAAAATAGATACAATGGAAGAATCAAGAAATTTAAGAAAAGAAAGAATTGGTGTAGTAACCAGCAACAAAATGGATAAGTCGATTGTAGTTGCAGTGGAAAGAAAAGTAAAACATGAAAAATACGGGAAGTTTATTAAGAAAACGACCAAGTTTATGGCTCATGACGAAAGCAATTCTACCAGCATTGGAGATACCGTATCAATCATGGAAACCAGGCCTATGAGTAAAAACAAAAACTGGAGATTAGTAGCAATCATAGAGAAGGCGAAATAATTAGCCTAAATTTAAAAAATTGGTGAATAAATCATGATACAACAAGAATCAAGACTTACTGTAGCTGACAACAGCGGTGCAAAAGAAGTACTTTGCATCAGGGTATTAGGCGGTACAAAAAAACGCTACGCTTCTATCGGAGATAAAATAGTGGTGAGTGTTAAAAACGCTTTGCCATCCGGTAATATCAAAAAAGGTGCAGTATCTAAAGCTGTTATTGTAAGAGTAAGTAAAGAGATACGCAGACAAGACGGTTCTTATATCCGTTTTGATGATAATGCAGTCGTTTTATTAACTGCCACAGACGAGTTAAGAGGTACACGTATCTTTGGACCGGTCGCAAGAGAATTAAGAGAAAAACAATATATGAAAATCGTTTCATTAGCTCCGGAGGTTATATAATCATGGAAAGAAAAAAAAATTTACAGCCCAAATTACACATCAAAAAAGGAGATACTGTTAAAGTTCTTGCAGGAGATGCTAAAGGACAACAAGGAAAGGTGCTTTTTCTTGCTGTTGAAAAAAGAAAAGCGCTTATCGAAGGTGTGAATATGATCACCAAACATACTAAGCCAAATGCAGCAAGTCCACAAGGTGGAATCGTTAAAAAAGAAGCAGCTATACATATTTCTAATTTGATGTTGATTGACTCTAGCGGCAAAGCAACCAGAACGGGAAGAAAAATAGATGATAAAAATAAATTAGTACGTTATTCTAAAAAATCAGGGGAGGTAATTAAATAATGGCGGCATTAACACCTAGATTAAAAATAAAATACAGAAAAGAGATTGCTCTTTCTCTACAAAAGAAATTTGCGTACAAAAGTGTCATGCAAGTTCCTAAGTTAACAAAGATCTGCCTTAACCAGGGAGTTGGAGCTGCTGTAACCGATAAGAAATTAATTGATGCAGCGGTTAGTGAAATGTCTCTAATAACCGGTCAAAAAGCGATTGCTACAAAATCTAAAAAAGATATCTCCAACTTTAAACTTCGGGTAGATGTTCCGATTGGTGTTAAGGTAACTTTACGGGCTAATAAAATGTATGAATTTTTAGACCGGTTGGTTTCTGTTGCATTACCCCGTATACGTGATTTCAAAGGTATTGCCGAAAAAGGATTTGACGGACGTGGTAACTATACTTTAGGGATTACTGAACAAATTATCTTCCCGGAGATAAATATTGAGAAGATCACTAAAATAATGGGAATGGATATTACCATTGTGACTACTGCAAAAACAGACGCAGAAGCAATTGAATTATTAAAAGAGTTTGGTTTACCATTCAAAAAATAACAAAAAAAGAATTAAAAAGGGCTGAAAGCTCAAAATAATAAAACATGGCAAAAGAATCCATAAAAGCAAGAGAAGTTAAAAGGCAAAAATTAGTTGCAAAGTATGCTGTAAAAAGAGCAGCACTAAAAAAAGCCGGCGATTGGGTTGGGTTAAGCAAACTACCTAAAAGCTCGTCTCCTGTACGTTTACACAGCAGATGTAAATTAACCGGTCGTCCAAGAGGATATATCCGTCAGTTTGGTGTTTCCAGAATCGTATTCAGAGAGATGGCATTAGCTGGTAAAATCCCTGGTGTAACCAAAGCCAGCTGGTAATTAATAAAAAGAGAATTCAGATAATAAATATAAAGTACAAAAAACAATGACTGACCCAATAGCAGATTATTTAACAAGAGTAAGAAATGCAGTAAAAGCAAATCACAGAATTGTTGAGATTCCAGCGTCCAACCTAAAAAAAGAATTGACTAAAATTCTTTTCGATAAAGGTTATATCTTAAATTACAAGTTTGAAGATACTACTGTTCAAGGCACTATTAAAATTGCATTGAAATACCATCCGGTATCCAAAATTCCTGCTATCCGTTCTTTAGAAAGAATCAGCAAACCGGGATTAAGAAAATACCGTGGTTCTGATAATTTACCAAGAGTGTTAAATGGTTTAGGTGTAGCTATTATGTCAACGTCTAAAGGAATCATGACTGATAAAGAAGCTAAATTGGCGAATATAGGTGGTGAGGTTTTATGTTTTGTTTATTAAAAATAAATTAAGGTAGAGTTATGTCTAGAATAGGAAAATTACCCATAAGTATTCCCGGCGGTGTACAAGTTACATTTGCCAGTAATATAGTAACTGTAAAAGGACCGAAAGGAACGTTAACACAAGATGTTGATCCGGGGATCAAAGTTGAAATAGCTGATTCTGTTGTTAATTTAAGCCGTGAAACGGATCAAAAAAGACATAGAGCAATGCATGGTACGTACCGTGCTTTGATAGCAAATATGGTGACCGGCGTTTCTAAAGGGTATTCTACACAACAAGAATTAGTTGGTGTCGGTTACAGAGCCACTAACCAAGGACAATTGTTGGATTTGGTATTGGGTTATTCACACCACATTGTGTTCAACCTTCCGAAAGAAGTTAAAGTAACAACTAAAACGGATAAAGGTTCTAATCCTATGATCATATTGGAAAGCGCTGATAAGCAATTGCTTGGTCAGGTAGCCACTAAAATCAGATCCTTAAGAAAACCGGAGCCGTACAAAGGTAAAGGCGTTAAATTCTTTGGTGAAAAATTACGTAGAAAAGCTGGAAAATCAGCCTCTAAAAAATAATAAATAAACAATCATGCCCGCTAGAAAAGTAGTTCGAAGAACAAGCATTAAGAAACGTGTCAGGAAGCATATATCCGGCACAATTGAAAGACCCCGTTTGTCTGTATTCAGAAGCAACAAACAAATTTATGCTCAGCTAATTGATGATGTTGCCGGAAAAACTGTTTTAGCTTTTTCTTCAAGACAAGATACCTCTTTAGAGAAAATGGCTAAAGTTGAACAAGCTAAAGAAGTAGGAAAACAATTAGCAGCCAAAGCTGTTACTGCCGGAATAACATCTGTGGTATTTGACAGAAATGGGTATTTGTATCATGGTAGAATCAAATCTTTAGCCGAAGGCGCTAGAGAAGGAGGACTTACGTTTTAAAATAAAAACATGTCAACAACATCAAACAAAAATAATAAAGTTAAAAATAGCGAAACTGAATTAAAAGACCGTCTGGTTTCTATTCAAAGAGTTACAAAAGTTACAAAAGGAGGAAGAGGATTTACCTTTTCAGCAGTAGTAGTGGTGGGTGATGAAAAAGGTGTAGTTGGATATGGCTTAGGAAAAGCAAAAGAGGTAACTGATGCAGTATCGAAAGGTATTGATGATGCTAAGAAAAATCTTATTAAAGTTTCTATTATAAACGGATCTGTACCTCATGAACAATTGGGACGATTCGGCGGTTCATTGGTTTTCTTAAAACCAGCTGCTCCCGGAACAGGTGTTATAGCCGGTGGTGCGATGCGTGCAGTTTTAGAAAGTGTTGGCATACATAATGTACTGGCAAAATCAAAAGGCTCTTCAAACCCTCATAACGTGGTAAAGGCAACGGTTTTGGCTCTTTCTCAAATGCGCGATGCTGTTACTGTTGCACAACATAGAGGTATTAGCTTAAGCAAAGTATTTAACGGATAATTAATCAGACCCAACCGATGGCAAAAATTATAATTAAACAAGTAAAAAGTGGGATTGACAAACCGGAGCGTCAAAAAAGAACTTTGATTGCACTGGGCCTTACTAAAATGAACAAGACTGTAGAAGTGGAAGGCACTCCTCAAATTTTAGGAATGGTTAGAAAAGTAAACCATTTGGTTACGACGGAAAAAGTAAAATAACTAACAATAGATCCGGAAGGATTTTATTCAAAAGAAATTAGAAATGAAATGAGCATATTTCTGATTCCAATCGGAGGATGATTTAAAAAGCGAATTCCATTTGACAATTAAAAAACAAATAACAACAAATGAATTTAAGTAATTTAAAACCAGCAGACGGTTCTACAAAAAACAGAAAGCGAATTGGACGTGGAACAGGTTCCGGAAGAGGAGGAACATCTACACGTGGTCATAAAGGAGCTCAATCCCGTTCAGGGTATAAAAGCAAAGTAGGATTTGAAGGTGGACAAATGCCTCTTCAAAGACGTGTTCCTAAATACGGTTTTAAAAATGTAAATCGGGTTGAATACAGAAGTATCAACCTGGATGTATTACAAGGAATTGCTGAAAAACACAATTTAGCAGCCATTGATTTAGAAGTTCTCATGAACAACGGATTGGCTTCTAAAAATGATTTAGTGAAAGTTTTAGGCAGAGGAGAATTAAAAAATAAGATATCTGTTAAAGTACATGCATTTTCTGCATCTGCAAAGTCAGCTATTGAGGCTTTGGGTGGTGAAGCTGTAACATTATAATATTGATGAAGAATTTTATAAACACAATACGCAATATTTTCAAAATTGAGGATTTAAGAATACGAATTCTCAATACGATTGGTTTTTTGTTAATTTATCGTTTAGGTGCTCATGTTGTATTGCCGGGAGTTGATCCAACCAAATTGGCCGACTTGCACCGTCAATCGTCAAAAGGTATTCTAGGATTATTGGATATGTTTGCAGGAGGCGCTTTTTCTCATGCATCCATTTTTGCATTAGGGATTATGCCCTATATCTCGGCATCAATCGTTGTACAATTGCTTGGAATAGCGATTCCATATTTCCAGAAATTACAAAAAGAAGGAGAAAGTGGCCGAAAGAAAATAAACCAGATCACTCGTTATTTGACAGTTTTAATTACTGCCGGACAAGCCCCCGGTTATATTGTGAACTTAAGAACACAGGCTCCGAATGCCATTATATCAATGACCAATCCTGACCTTGTTTCACCTACGCAATTTTGGATTACGTCTATATTTATCTTAATTGCAGGGACATTATTCGTCATGTGGCTTGGAGAGAAAATCACTGATAAAGGAATAGGCAATGGAATCTCTATCATCATCATGATCGGTATCATTGCCCGTCTCCCCTCTTCTTTAAAAGATGAGTTTGTTTCCCGTTTAAGTGATGGTGGTGGATTGGTTGCTTTCTTAGTTGAAATTGTAGCATTACTAGGTGTTATTATGGCTGTTATTATGCTGGTGCAAGGGGTTCGGCGAATACCCGTTCAATTTGCCAAGAAGATCGTTGGTAATAAACAATATGGTGGTGCACGACAATATATTCCATTAAAAGTAAATGCTGCCGGGGTAATGCCAATTATCTTTGCTCAGGCAATCATGTTCATTCCTGCTACCATAGCACAGTTCTTTCCAGATTCAAGTATGTGGCAAGGGTTTGGTGCAGCGTTCACCGACTTTACGTCATTAGCATATAATTCAACATTTGCTATCCTTATTATACTTTTTACTTATTTCTATACTGCTATAACCGTTAATCCGAACCAAATGGCAGAAGATATGAAACGGAATGGAGGGTTTGTGCCGGGTGTAAAACCAGGTTTTAAAACTGCTGAATTTATAGATAGTGTAATGTCTAAAATTACTCTTCCCGGATCTATGTTTCTTGCCTGCATCGCCATATTGCCAACGTTAGCAATGATGTTTGGAATTTCTAATAACTTTGCTCACTTCTATGGAGGAACGTCGTTATTGATTATGGTTGGCGTTGTGTTGGATACATTACAACAAATAGAAAGTCATTTATTAATGCGTCATTATGACGGCTTAATGAAGACCGGAAGAATAAAAGGTAGAACAACGATGGAATCGTCATCTGCAGTTTAAAAAATTTGAATAGGAGAATCTTGCAATAATATAGGAAATGATTTATTACAAGACAGCGGAAGAAATAGAGTTAATTAGAGAAAGTTCTTTACTTGTTGCAAAATCTTTGGCTGAAGTAGCAAAAATTATCAAAGCCGGAGTTACTACCCTGGAGTTGGATAAGGTTGCTGAAGAGTATATTCTGGATAATGGAGGGATTCCTGCTTTTAAAGGATATCATGGATTTCCAAATGCACTTTGTATTTCAACGAATGCACAAGTAGTGCATGGAATACCGGGGAAAACCATCTTAAAAGATGGGGATATCGTCTCTGTTGATTGTGGCGTTCTGAAAAATAATTTCTATGGTGATTCGGCTTATACCTTTCCTGTCGGAGAAGTAAAGCCGGAGATACTGAAACTACTGAAAGTTACAAAAGAAAGCTTATACAGAGGAGTTGAGAAAGCTGTTATAGGTCAAAGGCTGGGAGATGTTAGTGATGCGATACAGGACTATGTTCAAGAAAACGGATTTTCGGTAGTAAGAGAAATGGTAGGGCATGGAATTGGTAGAAAATTACATGAAAAACCAGAAGTACCCAACTACGGTAAACGAGGATCAGGGATCAAACTCAACGAAGGATTAGTGATAGCGATAGAGCCTATGATTAACTTCGGAAAGAAAGACATAAAGCAAGAAAATGATGGTTGGACAATAACTACAAAAGATGGTTTACCTTCTGCTCATTTTGAACATACAGTAGCAATAAGAAAAGGAAAAGCTGACATATTATCGTCATTTATCTTTATTGAAGAAGTGATAAATAAGGTTAACAATTTAATAAAATAGAATTTAATATAATTTATGGCCAAACAGTCATCTATAGAACAAGACGGAATTATTGTCGAGGCATTATCAAATGCCATGTTTAGGGTTGAACTGGAAAACGGACATGAAATTATCGCTCACATTTCCGGGAAAATGCGAATGAATTATATAAAAATATTACCCGGAGATAAAGTAAAACTGGAGATGTCTCCATATGATTTAACTAAGGGACGGATAACTTACAGGTATAAATAAGTTGCGAATTATAAGTTATGAGTTAATAAATTAATACGTTGAAAAAATAAAAAAATCAGATACGAATAAATAATAAACACATGAAAGTAAAACCATCCATCAAAAAACGAAGTGTCGATTGTAAAATCGTTCGAAGAAAAGGTCGTTTATACGTAATCAACCGTAAAAACCCTCGTTTTAAACAACGTCAAGGATAAAAGATTTATAAATAAGTCTGACGAAAACAAAAGAGAATAACAAATAATCAATCAATAGAAAATGGCAAGAATTTCAGGTATAGATTTACCAAAAAATAAAAGAGGAGAAATCGGATTAACTTATATCTACGGTATAGGTAAAAGAACTGCTCAAAACATTTTAAACCAAGCTGGTATTGGGTATGACGTTAAAGTTTCTGAGTGGAATGATGAACAATTAACGGCCATCCGTACCATCATTAACGATAAGATAAAAGTAGAAGGAGCATTACGTTCTGAAGTACAACTGCACATTAAACGTTTAATGGACATTGGATCTTACCGTGGAGTGAGACATCGTATTGGCTTACCTGTAAGAGGGCAAAGAACGAAGAACAATTGCCGTACCAGAAAAGGTAAGAGAAAGACAGTAGCTAACAAGAAAAAAGTAACTAAATAATAATTGAATTCAATAATTTGATAATTGGAATTCTGAAAAGAGTTTAATTCAAATTAAAAAAGAATAGTAAAAAAATCATGGCGAAAACGACCAAAGTAACTAAAAAGAGAGTTGTAAAAGTAGACGCACTAGGTGAAGCACATATCAGTGCTACATTTAATAACATTATCATCTCGTTAACAAACGATGCTGGTCAGGTTATTTCATGGGCTTCTGCCGGTAAAATGGGCTTTAAAGGTTCTAAGAAAAACACTCCTTATGCAGCTCAGTTAGCAGCAGGAGATTGCGCCAAAGCAGCGCACGACTTAGGATTGAGAAAGGTAAAAGTATTTGTAAGAGGACCCGGATCAGGAAGAGAGTCTGCCATACGTACCTTACATAATTCAGGTATTGAAGTTACAGAAATAGTGGATATCACTCCAATGCCACACAATGGTTGCCGTCCTCCAAAAAGAAGAAGAGTATAATTATTGAGAGTCTGGTTAAACGAATCAACAAATTAACAAATTAACGAATTAACAAATTAAACAATGGCTAGATATATTGGTCCAAAAACCAAAATTGCACGTAAATTTAAAGAACCTATTTTCGGTCCGGATAAGAACTTTGAAAAAAGAAATTTCCCTCCTGGTCAGCATGGACAATCTAAGAAAAGATCTAAGATGTCTGAGTATGCTACACAGTTAAAAGAAAAACAAAAAGTAAAATCTACTTATGGAATTCTTGAGCGTCAGTTCGCGAAAATATTTTCTGTTGCATCGCGCAAAGAAGGCATTACAGGAGAGAATTTACTTCAGTTTCTTGAAGCTCGTTTAGATAACGTAGTTTACAGATTAGGCATGGCTCCTACCCGTTCAGGTGCACGTCAGTTAGTTTCTCATTGCCACATTACAGTGAATGGAAGTATTGTAAATATATCTTCCTACACATTAAAACCGGGTGATGAAGTTGGCGTTCGTGAAAAATCTAAATCTTTAGAATCTATTGCTACTTCTCTTGTTTCCAGATCAAGCAAATTTTCTTGGTTAGATTGGGATAACAGCAAATTAGCCGGTAAATTTATCATGATGCCTTCGAGAGAATTGATTCCTGAAAACATTAAAGAACAGCTAATAGTAGAGCTTTATTCTAAATAATTTTATCCTCCTCTATTTCATAAATTAATTATTTCATTAACAGATAACGTAAAATATAAAAACATGGCAATATTAGCATTTCAGAGACCAGACAAAGTTATAATGGTAAATTCCGATGAAACGAAAGGTCAGTTTGAATTCCGTCCTTTAGAACCAGGGTATGGCATTACAATAGGTAATGCCTTACGAAGAATTCTATTATCCTCGTTAGAAGGTTATGCGATTACCTCATTAAAAATGACCGGTGTCGATCATGAGTTTTCCACTGTAAAAGGGATTGTAGAAGATGTTACTGAAATCATATTAAACTTAAAACAAGTACGTTTTAAAAAACAAATTGAGTCTCAGGATTCTGAAAGAGTAACTATAAATGTTACCGGTAAAACTACCTTAACTGCTGGTGATATTGGAAAATATACGAGTGCTTTCCAGGTTTTAAATCCAGACCTGGTTATTTGTAACATGGAGACTTCTGTTAAAATACAAATGGAAATTACCATAGACAAAGGACGTGGTTATGTTCCATCAGAAGAAAATAAAGTTAACAATGCTCCAATTGGAGTTATGCCAATTGATTCTATTTATACTCCGATAAGAAATGTAAAATACAATGTAGAAAACTACCGTGTGGAACAAAAAACGGATTATGAAAAATTAGTTCTTGAAATTACTACTGACGGATCTATTCATCCTAAAGAAGCATTGAAAGAAGCTGCCGAAATATTAATTCATCACTTTATGTTATTCTCTGATGAGAAAATAACATTAGAAACGAAAGTTAAAACGCCGACTGAAGAATTTGATGAGACGTCATTACACATGCGTCAGTTATTAAAAACTAAATTGGTAGATATGGATTTATCTGTAAGAGCATTAAATTGCTTGAAAGCTGCAGATGTTGAAACATTAGGAGAACTTGTTTCATTTAATAAATCAGATCTGTTGAAATTCAGAAACTTTGGTAAAAAATCTTTAACAGAATTGGAAGACCTGGTACGTTCTAAAAATTTAACTTTTGGAATGAACATTGCTAAATATAAATTAGACCAATAAAAACAGAAAGAGAAACAGAGGGAGAAAGAGGAGAAGGGAGTTAATATCATATACAAGATTTAAAATACAATGAGACACGGAAAGAAAAATAATCACTTGGGAAGAACTGCTCCTCACAGAGCTGCGATGTTGTCTAATATGGCTTCGTCATTAATTCTTCATAAAAGAATTAGCACTACCATTGCAAAAGCCAAAGCATTGCGTAAATATGTTGAGCCCCTGCTTACAAAATCAAAAGATGACTCTACCAATTCAAGACGTGTTGTATTTAGCTATTTACAAAATAAAGAAGCTGTAACGATATTGTTCAGAGAAATCGCTGAGAAAATAGCCAGTCGCCCCGGAGGTTATACAAGAATATTAAAAACCGGTATGAGACTAGGTGATAATGCAGATATGTGTTTCATCGAATTGGTTGATTACAACGAGAACATGCTGAAAGGTAAAGAGCCTGTAAAAGCAAAATCTACCAGAAGAAAGAAAGGTGCCCCTGCAAGTAAAAAAGCAACGGGAGCAACTGTTGAAACTGCAGAAATTCCTGAGGCCCCGGCAGCTGAAGAAACAACACCAACAGCAGAAGCGCCGGTTGAGAAAAAACCTCGTGCTAAAAAAACAAAACCTGATACTGATACATCTGCTGACGAAGCAAAAGGGGAATAATGATAATTTGACGAAATAGAAAAAGGATAAAGTTTCAACACTTTATCCTTTTTTTATTTTTATAAAAATTAGATTTGCTTTTTAAAAATAATAATTTTGCAAATGAATTACTTTGCAAATCATTCAAAGGGACAAAATGCAATATACTTTATGAATAAAAATACAAAATATCCCAATAGAAATGGGGATAAGTTATAAAAACATACATTTAAAATTCAAATACAAATGAAATATACAGAACAACTACCGGCAGTTTTAATTTTACAAGACGGTACTGTTTTTTATGGAAAAGCCGCCGGTAAAACAGGCACCACAACAGGAGAAATTTGTTTTAATACAGGTATGACGGGCTATCAGGAAATCTTTACGGATCCTTCCTACTTTGGTCAGATCCTGATTGCTACCAATACCCATATTGGAAATTATGGAATTAATCATGAAGATATAGAATCGGAATCTATTAAGATTGCCGGATTAGTATGTAAAAAGTTTAATGCTATCTACTCCAGAAAGCGTGCAGAAATGTCGATTCAGGATTATTTCGTACAGGATAATATTGTCGGGATATCAGATGTGGATACTCGAGCAATTGTTCGCCATATACGGGATAAAGGCGCTATGAACGCTATCATATCTTCTAAGGAACTTGATGTTGATAAATTAAAAGCAAAACTTGCTAAAGTTCCATCCATGGCGGGACTGGAACTTTCTTCCAGTGTTTCTACAAAAGCTTCTTATTTTTTAGGCAACCCGGATGCTACCTATAAAGTAGCTGTGTTGGATCTTGGCGTGAAAAAAAATATTCTGAGAAGCCTGGTCGAGAGAGATTGTTACGTGAAGGTATTTCCGTGGAATGCATCCTATAAAGAAATGAAAGAATGGAAACCGAATGGCTTCCTTATCTCAAATGGCCCAGGCGATCCTGCAACATTGACGATCCCGGTAAATACGGTGAAAGAAATTATGGACGCAGACAACCCGACTTTTGGCATTTGTCTGGGTCATCAGATAATAGCTGAAGCCTGTGGTGTTCCTACCTACAAAATGCACAATGGTCATAGGGGTATTAATCATCCTATAAAAAATCTTATAACAGGGCATTGCGAAATATCCTCGCAAAATCACGGCTTTGCCATTCATGTTGATGAGGCGGCTAAATCAACTAAAATAAAAGTGACGCATGTAAATTTGAACGACAATACTGTAGAAGGGTTACAGGTTGTTTCGAAGAATGCCTTTTCTGTGCAATACCATCCGGAAGCTGCTCCTGGCCCATACGACTCCAGGTATCTGTTTGATCAATTTGTAACTAACATGTCAAAATAAAATAAGCAAAATAAAAAATATATTTAATCATTTAATTAGAAAAGTACATGGGAAAAATAACAGAAGTAAAAGCAAGACAAATCTTAGATTCAAGAGGAAACCCAACAATAGAAGTTGATGTAATATGTGATAACGGATCGTTCGGAAGAGCAGCCGTTCCATCAGGAGCTTCAACGGGCAAACACGAAGCTGTTGAATTACGTGATGATGATGCCAGTAAATACATGGGCAAAGGCGTTTTAAAAGCGATCGCTAATGTTAATAAAATCATCAAAGGAAAAATAATAGGACTTCCTGTTACTGAACAACAATTGATTGATCTGGTTATGATTAATCTGGATGGTACAGATAATAAAGCAAAATTAGGAGCCAATGCCATATTAGGCGTTTCATTAGCCGTTGCGAAAGCTGCAGCACAAGAAACAAATCAACCTTTGTATCGGTATATCGGAGGCGTGAATGCTACTACATTACCCATTCCTCTAATGAATATTTTAAACGGCGGGTCACATGCTGATAACAGCATCGATTTTCAGGAGTTTATGATTGTTCCTGTTGGCGCTCCTTCTTTTTCAGAAGCCATACGAATGGGAACTGAAGTGTTTCACAATCTTAAAACTGTTTTGAAGAAAAAAGGAATGTCTACGAACGTAGGTGATGAAGGAGGATTTGCTCCTAATATCGCCTCTAATGAGGAAGCTATTCAGATTGTTATTCAAGCTATTGAAAAGGCAGGATACCGTCCGGGAGAAGATATTTATATCGCTATGGATGCTGCTACATCTGAGTTTTACAAAGATGGCGTTTACCATTTTCATAAATCTACAGGTGATAAATTAACATCTTCTCAAATGGTAGATTTCTGGGCTGACTGGGCTAAAAAATATCCAATCATTTCTATAGAAGACGGATTGGATGAAGATGATTGGAAAGGGTGGAAAATCTTGACTGAAAAATTGGGCGATAAAATACAATTGGTAGGAGATGATTTATTTGTTACCAATGTTAAACGTTTACAACAAGGAATTGATCAAGGTATTGCCAATTCTATTTTAGTAAAAGTAAACCAGATTGGTTCTTTAACTGAAACGATTAATGCAGTAGAATTAGCTAAATTAAATGGGTATACTTCCGTGATGAGCCATCGCTCGGGAGAAACAGAAGACGTGACCATTGCAGATCTCGCTGTCGCATTAAATTGTGGCCAGATTAAAACAGGTTCTGCTTCACGTTCTGACCGGATCGCAAAATACAATCAATTACTAAGAATTGAAGAGTCGTTAGGTAAAGCAGCTCAATATCCGGGTAAGAGTTTTAAGTTTGCGAAAAAGTAGTGCGATCTTTTTGACAATGAAATTATTCTGATATAAACTTTCACATTGCTTACAAAAATGGAAGAAGTAAATTCATCAAATAGCCCCAGAAGGAGAAGAAGACATCGCCGACCAAAGAAAAAAAATATTTTCGAAAAGATAAATACTTTTTTTATTAGTGATGGGATCAGTTACAGTAAAGAAAAAAAGATTGTAAAAAAAAGAAAGAAGCTACTAAAAAAAAGTATAGAGTATATGTTATGGGGAATAGTAGTTTTTGTACTAATTATGGCGGTTATCGACATGCTATCGGAAGTATCCATAAAAGATATAAGAAACGATGGTAAAAATACACGAAAGCGCACTTTTATTTATCCCGAACATAACCACTTACAAAAAACAAATTTTACCTTAATTAAATTTGCATATTCTTAAACTAACAATAACTTTACAACCAATTAATAAAATATACATTACAGGAATATAGAATCTCATATTTATGGATAAGATAAAAGAAAAATTTGCAGCAAAGGCGTTGCCTTTAGCAGCCGAAATCAAAGAACTTATTAAAGAACATGGCAATGTAGTTCTTGGTGAAATTACAGTGGAACAAGTATACCACGGAATGAAAGGAATGATAGGTATGGTTACCGAAACATCTAAATTGGATCCTGAAGAAGGTATTCGTTTTAGAGGGTATTCCATTCCTGAATTAAGAGAAAAACTCCCAAAAGCTCCGGGAGGCGCTGAGCCTTTACCTGAAGGAATTTTTTACCTGATGTTAATTGGAGAACTTCCAACCGAAGAAGATGTTCACCTGATATCTACTACCTGGGCCCGAAGAAGTAATGTACCTAAACATGTTTTTGACATGCTGGATGCTTTGCCTTTGTCAACTCATCCGATGACGCAATTTAGTGCTGCTGTCCTTGCTTTGCAAACCGAATCTGTTTTTGCTGCTGCTTATAGAAAAGGTATTAACAAAAAAGAGTATTGGGATCCGATGTATGAGGATATCATGAATCTTATTGCACGGTTACCAAGAGTTGCAGCCTATATCTACAGAAGAGTTTATAAAAACGGTGTTCATATTGAACCGGATCCTAAATTGGATTGGGCTGCCAATTTTGCGCACATGCTTGGGTTTGACAACAATGACTTTAAACGGTTAATGCGTTTATACCTTACTATTCACGTAGATCATGAAGGCGGAAACGTTTCTGCACATGCAACTCACCTAGTTGGTTCTGCATTAAGTGATGCTTACTATTCTTTCTCTGCAGGATTAAATGGCCTGGCTGGACCATTGCATGGCTTGGCCAACCAGGAAGTAGTTCGTTGGATCCTTGATCTGAAAGAACATTTTGGAGGTAAAGTTCCTACGAAAGAACAAATTGCAGAATACTTACAAAAAACACTTTTAGAAGGAAAAGTTGTTCCTGGATATGGTCATGCTGTTTTACGTAAAACAGATCCTCGTTATATCGCTCAACGTGAATTTGCTTTAGAGTCTATGCCGGAAGATGAATTGTTCCAGATTGTAAAACTGATTTATGAAGTAGCTCCTCCGATTTTATCTGCCACGGGGAAAATTAAAAATCCTTGGCCAAATGTGGATGCACATTCAGGAATCCTGTTGATTCATTACGGAATGGTAGAGTATGATTTTTACACGGTGTTATTTGGTGTTTCAAGAGCGCTCGGTGTATTGTCTTCTTTATTATGGGACAGAGCTCTTGGTTCTCCGATTGAACGTCCGGGATCTGTTACGACCGAAGGTTTAAAAAAGAAATTTGCTAAATAAAATATTAAAAATAAAAAAAGGCATTCGTCTGAGACGGATGCCTTTTTTTATGGAATTTTCTGGCTAAATTTGCTCACATTTTCATTCGTAAATAATCAATCAAATGGCTTATAAAAGTCTTCTGCATTTCATTCAAAAACTGGAAGAAGAAGGAGAGATCGTGCGCATAAAAGAATATGTCAATCCACATTTAGAAATTCCGGAAATTACCGATCGGATATCCAAACACTATGGCCCAGCCCTTTTGTTTGAAAATACCGGATATGATTTTCCGCTCCTGATTAATTCTATGGGTACCGAGAAGCGCATGGCTATGGCTTTAGGTGTGGACAAGCTGGACGATATTGCCCTACAAATGGACGGCTTATTTAAAATGCTCACCAAGCCGAAAGAGAATTTATTAGACAAACTTAAAATGCTTCCTCAACTGGGAGAAATAGCCTCCTGGATGCCGAAGGTGATATCCGGAAGAGGAGCCTGTCAGGAAATTGTTATGAAAGAACCGGATATTACAAAACTTCCTGTTTTGAAATGCTGGCCCGAAGATGGCGGCCCTTTTTTAACGCTTCCGATCATTCATACAAAAGACCCGTTAACAGGTATCAGAAATGTAGGCTTATACAGAATGCAGGTGTTTGGCCCTGCCCTTACAGCTATGCATTGGCACAGGCATAAAGTTTCAGCCCGACATTTTAATGAATATAAAAAGCTTGGTATCAAAATGCCGGTGGCCGTAGCGCTTGGAGGAGATCCATGTTACACCTATTCTGCCACTGCTCCCCTACCCGATGGCGTTGATGAATATATGCTCGCCGGTTTTATCCGCAAGAAAAAAGTAGAGCTGGTGCAATGCCTGACTCAGGATGTGCAAGTACCTGCTGATGCAGACATTATCATAGAAGGATTTATTGATCCTGAAGAAGAATTGATTTGGGAAGGTCCGTTTGGCGACCACACCGGTTATTACTCTCTTGCCGACTATTATCCAAGGTTTCATATAACGGCTATTACGCATCGCAAAAACGCCATTTATCCTGCCACCATCGTTGGTATTCCTCCACAGGAAGACGCTTGGATCGGAAAGGCAACGGAACGTATTTTTCTGGCTCCTATTAAGATGACCATGGTTCCCGAAATTGTAGATATGGTAATGCCCGTGGAAGGCGTGTTTCATAATTTAGTTATCGTGAAAATAAAAAAAGAATATCCCGGGCAAGCCATCAAAGTAATGAACTCTTTATGGGGAGCCGGACAAATGATGTTTACCAAAATGATGGTGATAGTAGATGGTGATGTAAACATCCACAACAACACAGAAGTAGCACAATATATTTCTAAAAATGTAAATCCGGCAAATGATTTTATTTTCACCCAAGGACCCACTGATGTATTGGATCACTCCTGCTCAAAAATGTCTTTCGGTGGTAAATTGGGAATTGATGGAACAAAAAAACATGAGGAAGAATTATCGGGAAAAAATACAAATTTTCCGCTCAAGAATATCCTTCCTTTTCCTAAAGAACAGATCACCTCTCTTTTTCCCGAAATTAAAGATATCAATGACTCGCTCCTGTCTCTTGGTATTTCTCTTTTATTTATAAAGGTGGAAAAGAATAGAAAAAATCATCTTCAAGAACTCAACCAACAATTGGTTTTGCAGGAAGCCTTAAAAGATATTAAGGTGATTATATATTTAGAATCTTCCATAGATATTACTGATATTGCTGATGCCGTATGGCGCTTTGCCAACAACATGGATCCAAAGCGCGATCACTTCTTAGTAAATTCAAATGATGGCATTCCGCATCTGAGCTTTGACGGAACCCGTAAAACAAAACAATTCGACGACTTCGATCGCGACTGGCCCAACATCCTGGCCTCTGATGATGCAACAATAAAAAGAATTGACGAAATTTGGGATACTTTAGGTTTAGGTAAATTTATTCCTTCACCATCCTTGAAATATAAGAAGCAATTGTATAAAGGTGGAGCCGTAGTTGAAGAACCTTAATCCTGATTTTGAACAACAAAAATTTATCTATCTTTACCCAAATTTTATTATTATTTTAGAATGAACAGAGCGCTAAAAATAATTCTTATTGTTGTTATCATTGTTGTAGTAATAATAAACATTCCGGTAATTGGCGGATTATTTTTGCCAAAATCTCATACCGTAACCAAAACAATCCATCTTAATTATGACATTGAAAATGTATGGGTATATATTACCAATGTCCAACAATATCCTAAATGGTTACACAGAGTAAAAAAGGTGGAAGTAGTCAGTACAAATCCACAGGGCTTAACCTCCTGGCAAGAACATTATCAATATGATAAACCTACGATGTTTCAGATAAAAGAATCTTATCCATATTCCAATTTAGTGATAAAAACTGCAGATCTGGAAACGCCTTTCACAGGCAAATGGATTATCAATTTAAAAGAAGAAGAAAACGGCACTTTATTAACTATTACAGAGCAGACGGAAATTTATAATCCTATTTATAGAAGCCTTGCATACATGAGAGGTCAGGACTCGAACCTCGATGAATATGTGACAAATTTAAAGGATGGTATGGCGCACCAGTAGGGGTCATGTCATGATTTGAATTAATTGTTTGCTCACTCATATCCGCCCCCGGCCTGAACCGATGTCTATTCTGTTAGTGCTTTATCCAGGTTTAGTAATGACCTAAAGTTCAATTATAAATTGAACAATCTTCAAAGTGCCATTACCTTCACACAAGCCATCCCCACAAATGACACTTATCGCTTGAATTTCGGAACATGCCACTGAGCTGGGGCTATCCGAAATGCGAAAGTAAAAATGAAAGTGTCAAATCAGTTCAAAGCATTTGCCGGCGCTCACCGCTTTGCTGTGCTACGCTCCATTATTGACACCACCATCAAAAGCTCTCAAAATGTTTTGCAGGCGTTAAGTGTATTGCATACATTTGTTGGTGAGTAAAAACGTCCTTTTAAATATACAACAATATGAAAAATAATTTATATGCTTTTAGCCTTGTAGTTCTTACATTTCTCCTATCCTGTGCCGAAAAAAAAGTAAGCCATATTATAGACGGTTTTTCCTTGCCAGAAGGCGCCGTGAGCGATGGTCAGTTTATTTATATCTCGAATGTTGGGAAAAATTTTAAGCCTTTGGATAAAGATGGCGATGGCTTTATTTCCAAATTGACGCCCGACGGAAAAATTGTAGCGCTGCATTTTTTGCCATCATCAGACACTTTGAACTCACCAAAAGGAATGGCTGTCATCAACCATATTTTGTACGTAACGGATATTGACAGGATTGTAGGATACAATTTATCGAATAAGAAAAAAGTGTATGACCTGAGTTTTGCTCAAGAGGGTACCCAGCTGTTGAATGATTTGGCAGTCAGGGATGATCATACCCTGTTTGTTTCGGCAATGGATATTGATAAGATTTTTGTGGTAACTGTGGATACGCCGGCATACACCCTCATGAAACTGGATCAGCCAATAAAAAAACCCAATGGCCTTTTCTGGGATGCATCAACCCGGAAATTATACCTGGGCATGTTCGGCAGGGAAGGAAATGCCAACGGAAAAAAAGGCGACATCGGCGTTATTTCCTTTGATAAAGGGTATCCGCAATACAACCAACTAAGTGATTACCAGGGGAACATTGATGGAGTTCTAGTGATGGATAATACACTTTTCTTTACCGACTGGCTTGCATATGGTCCTTCTAAAGGAACACTAAGAAGTATGGATCTAACTACCAAAGAAGTGAAGGATGTCATTGATGAGAAGATTGATGGAAGCGGCGATTTTTATTTTGATGAGAAGACAGGCAATGTGTGGATTCCAATGATGAAGGAAAACAAAGTGCTGATACATGCGCTGCAAAAATGATCTATTCGGAGCGCTTGTATCTACAACCACAAACGTGTCGTTAGTACCGTTAATTTCTTTGTTGCTGTCATTCCTCGTATTGGCTGAGATCATGCCATGTATACTCTTTTTGATTCATTCCAATTTGAATTAATTGGTTCTCACTCATATCTGCCACCAGCCTGAACCGATGTCGATTCTGTTAATCCTTTATCCAGGTTTAGTAATGACCTAAAGTTCAATTGTAAATTGAACAATGGTCAAAGTGCCATTACCTTCACACAAGCCATCCC